>Ga0315908_10000016_pt1 | contig 144931 bp, 106 predicted proteins | sample LakEriMetagenome_12_FD_203520 | JGI IMG/M metagenome (GOLD analysis project Ga0315908, IMG submission 203520) | Freshwater fungal communities from buoy surface, Lake Erie, Ohio, United States - Buoy 4 MA124 | ecosystem: Environmental > Aquatic > Freshwater > Lake > Lake biofilm | place: USA...
GACGATTCCATCCTAGGAACCGCGTTGTACGACTCGGGGGTGCTTGGAACCAAGCGCGTCCTCCCGATGGATACTTCGATTTTTGCCTACCGCAACGCGCTCATTCCAGAAGCCTCGATCGACTTCCAGTCGGTCAATCCGCTCGATGCAGGAATGCGATTGGTGCTTCCTGGCGTCGCTGGCTCGATCAATCCCTACTTCATCCGAGTTCGCAGCAGCAGCCTGCCGCCCGATGCGACAGCTTCGGATCGGCTCTGGGATTCAGCCGAAGTGCGTAGCGGTATCACGATCGGTGCCTACCGCATGCAACTGCGTCTGCAGCAGACAGACGAAGTCGGTGGCTCGACCGTCCGTTTTGCGGATGTCCGATTTGCAACCAACGGAATCGAACTCCTGGGACAACCGCTCCATTCACCGCTTCTGGGTGAGACTGGCGAACGACCAGATCCCGCTGGGAATCCGAACGAGCAGCCCAACGGAGCGACACCGATCGGCAATATCGCCAATTCGGACCGATCCGGCATTTCCATCGCGGCTGCGTTGACTGCGCGAACCGACGTCGACTGGTTCCGCTTCACCATCCAGCGTGACTCGATCCAAACACCTGGCGACAAACACATCGCAACCACGTTTGATATCGACTATGCAGACGGTATAGGACGCCCTGACACGACGCTTTGGATTTTCCGAGACGGCGGCTTGGGACCAGAACTGGTCCTCCTGGCGACCGACTCCGATATTACTGATGACCGCGCCCGTCCTGGTCAAGGAGCCGATTCGGACGATCTTTCCCGAGGCTCGTTCGGCTCTCGTGACGCATTCCTGGGAAGCATTGAACTGCCAGATGGGGACTACTTCGTCGCCGTCAGCAATTCTAGCTTTGCCTACAACCAGATGACCCAATTCTCATCGGCCAACACCGCTGCACCCAATCTGCGCGTAGAGCCTCTGGATGGGTTCACTCGTTACTCGGAAGACCGGTTCGACAATGTCGCCCCGGAAACAGCATTTGGTCCCAAGGCGGTCGCGTTCACTGGTTCAGCAGCGGATGTGGTCCCCTGGACTCTTTCCGATGTGACATTGTTCACTGCACGAAACATCGGCACCAACGGGCAGTTCTTCTACGTCAATCCGCTCACCGGTGTCTACGAAGCGAACGTTTCGGAGACGAACACGTTCCGAGCGATCGAAGATCTGGCGGTTCAGCCGAACGGCACAGTCAAAGCATTTGAGTACAGCTCTGTCCAAGGAACTGCCTCGGACGCCAATTCGGGAACGTTCTTCACCATTGACGGGGCCAACACCGGGACGGTTCTTGGCGGTTACTCGAATTCGGGCATTCAAACATTCCAGGGGTTCCCCGACCCGAATGATCCTGCCGCGGCTTGGACGGTCGAGCAGGCGGAAAATGGTAGTGGCCGCGTCGGTCACGGGATGCGATTTACGGCAATTGGCTATGGGAACTTCGGGCAACTAGGAATGTTCGGCGTCGCGTCGCGCGGCAACGGCCAGACCACCTATCGCTCGGTGAACGTCAACCCAGCGGATGGCTCGGCTTCGGGTGGCCCCTTCCGGCCTTCAAATAACATCCTCTATCAACTTGATCCCAATTCGGGATTCCCCGTTTCGTTTGCCGGTGCTGCAAACCGGGCTGGAGCCTTCCGGGCTCAAGGGGCAGGCACCCAGATTCGCGAAGCGGGTCGGTTCAATACCAACAACGTCATCACCGGGATCACCGCAGTCGACCAGATCCTCTACGCCGTCTCCGACGCTGGGGAGTTCTTCGTCGTCGACCCGACGTCGATCATTCCGTCGGAGAATTTCGAATTCGGTCCGTCGTATGCGGCGTTCAACCTAGGTGGTCCACAGACCATTCTGAGGGATGACAATGGGGATCCAATCGAGTTCACCAGTCTCAGCACTGGACCTCGAAACGTCTCCGAGGGTCGATACGCACAGACGCTCTTTGGAGTCACCGCCACCGGTACGCTCTATGCATTCGACATTCAAGGGAACCCAGCGCCGGTGTTCACCCGTGGGCGCAGCAACATTCAGGTTCCCGCTGGAATTTCGGGCATCGACTTCTCGGCGATGGACGAAAACCTCTGGCACCTGACTGACCAGCGTGCCGACAATGCAGGCCATGGTCAACCGAGAACATTCAACGGCAGTCGCCCCAACCCACAGGGCAATGGCGGCAACAGCCTCCGTTTCGGATTCCCGCAGAATCCAGCGGGTTATCTGCAGGGAGACTGGACTGGGATTTACGATCTGCCCAGCCAGCAAGGCACGTACGACATGCCCGGCGGTGCCTGGGGTGCCGTGGAAAGCCAGTTGATCGATCTGCGTGGGTACTCCGCCGACGACCAGCCAATGCTCTATTTCAACTACCTGCTTCAGACAGAGACCAAGAACTCCCCAAACAATGACGGCGATAACTGGATGCGAGACGCATTCCGCGTCTATGCCGGTACGCCCGATGGGCAGTGGATTTTGTTGGGAACCAACAACTCGTCCAACGACAACAACTACAACAACGGAAACAACGAATTCGACCCTGGAGTATCGCTTTACACCGATGCCTTTGGAAAGAACTACAAGGCGCAGGAAGTCTTCGATACGGGCGAAGCAGGGTATGCAGGCAACTGGCGGCAGTCTCGCATCTCGCTGGCCCCGGTCGCGGGCATGCAAGACGTCCGCATTCGCTTTGAATTCTCCTCTCAGGGCGACATGCGCAGTGGGGATCCCGTGCGCGGCGGCGTCGAACTGATGGCGGTGGTCCCAACCGCCCTGGTCGACGGCGACACCTTCTCGGTGCTCAATGTTCAGGATGGGACCAACAGCACCTTCGAATTCGATATGGGATTGGTCTTGAACATGCCGAGTGGTCAGAGCATCCCGGATGGGGCTACGATCACCGTGGAAGGGACCGTCTTCACCTTTGTCTTTGCGGCGACGGGTGCGGCCAACGAAGTGGTGATCACCCCCGACATGACCCCGCTGAATGTCGCCGGGGAGTTCCGAAAGGTGCTGGAACGTGCTTGCTTCGAGGTGCGAACCAATACGCTTTCGCCGAACATTTTGAACATCAAGGGAGGAACCACTGCGGCTGGCCCGCATTCGGTGGGAGGTGGCCTGGACAGCAACCTGATTCTTGGGTTCCCTGGCGTTTCCATTGGGAATGAGCCGGTCGATATCCACCAGGAGTATCCAGCCAATTACCTGACACTTTTCGATGCGGTCGACAGCGACCCCAATTTCGGTGGAGGCCCAGCCCCCTCCCCGATTCTTCAGAACCCTCTCGATTTGCTTGGCGCACCCGATTACATCGGTGGCGCAGCAGAGCCTTCGGCAACCAATACGGGAGCCTTCTCACTTGGCAACGGTGGCCAAGCAACCATATCCCTCTTCCCGCTGAATTGGTTCACTTCTTCGGGAGATTCCCGACCTGACCTGTTCATCCAGGAAGTCGGTCTGCCAGAAGATCTGTTTGTTGAGATCAGTGAGGACGGTGTCACCTGGATTCCGGTCGGTATGGTTGGCGGCTGCGTCGTCACCGTCGATCTGGACGCTTTCGGAATCACGCCGGACGTTCAATACACCTTCATCCGACTGACCGACGACATCAACCAGGGACCCACGACAGGGCCTAGCGTCGGTGCAGATATCGACGCCGTGGGAACGTTCTTCAATGCCTACAACACCGAGCCTCAGGCGCGGCTGGCGGTCCGTGACGCGATTCGCGTTTCGCTGGCCCAGGCGCTCAACGTTGCTGGTCAGGAAGACAACATCGATGTCTGGGATGTCTACAACGATACGGTACGGCTGTATGGTTACCAGATCACAGATCTCGGGAAATTGGGTGGTCTGATTGACCCACGAGCCGGGGATAGCTTCGAGAGCGACCCACAGAACCGACGCGATCAACGGGCGCAAAACAATCGCTTCGAAGGTGTCTACATCGACGACATCTTGATCGGTTTTGCAGAGCGCGGCGAAATGGTTTCGGGCGCTGTCGTTGGAACGTTCAACAACTTCGATGTCAATTCACTCCTTGCCGCCGGTGGCTTGCCTTACACCGGACAGTCGTTGCCGGTCGAACCAATCGAAACCGGTACATACCAATTGGAGATCCGAACTTCCGCCGAATACGGAATCACTGGCGCACCGAATGAATTGAGCCTATCTCCATTGGTAGGTGCCAGGGCCTTTGACACCAACGAGCGACTCGCCAAGCAGTCTTCGATCGTGGTGACCCAGGCCAGTGCGATCACCGATGGAACCACATTCACGCTCAGCGATGGTTTCAACGAAGTGGTCTTCGAGTTCGATGTGAACACTTCGGCGGCGGACCCCGCTTCTGGAGTCGCACAGGGGCACGTGCGCGTTCTGATCGACCCAGGCTTCAACTCGGCCCAAGTGGCTGCGGCGATCCGCGATGCGATCAATATCCCATCGGTCCAAGCGCTGCTTTCGATCAGCGCGTCGACCAACGACAAACTGCAGGTCAAGTCGTCGCAGGCAGCTATCGATTCCTCGATGATCTACCTCCACGGTTCGGCCGCCGGAAACCTGATCGGCAGCACCGATCTACCCGCATCGCTCTCCTTCTTCCTCTACGGGGTCGACTCCGCACTTGGCGAAGACTTGGGGGACAGCAACCGGCTGCGCGATCAAGGGCAGATGATTATCTCCTCGACCTTTGTTCGGGACAGCGCTCAAGTGGGTATCCTGGTCGACAGCGCCAACCGGAATCAGTTGCAACTTGCTGCCGACGTCGGGCCGCGACCTTACCCCGGGACGCCGCGCAACCTACTGACGCTCAATACGGCCTTGCTGGCGCCAGGAGCCGTGATCGTCAACAATGTTTTGGCGAACAATGGCACCGGCGGTTTGGTGATCAGTGGCGATCAGCAAGCTGGTCAGACTCCAGCGGCTCGATCGATCACTCGCGCCATCAACAACACCGTGGTCGGCAACGGCTCCGGCACCGGCATCCAGGTGAACCAAGGTGCAGCCCCTGACCTGATCAACAACATCGTGACTGGATTCACGACAGGCGTCGCGGTCGACGCCGCCAGCTCTACCGTGACCGTCCTCGGAGCCAATCTCTTCAAGTCGAATGCCAGCAACGTTCAAGGACTCGCTGGAGGTGGTAACGGTAGCTTCCCGATCTTCCTTGGTCCCAACGATCCGCTTTTCACCAGCCTCACCAACGGCCGCTACTATTTGGCTCCGTTGTCTCGGGCTATCGATAGCTCACTGGCTTCTCTGCAGGAGCGGTCTGCCCTCTCGCAGGTGAAGAATTCGATGAGCCTGCCCAGCAGTCCCATGATTTCGCCAAGTCGCGATATCGGTGGGCTACTTCGCATCGATGATCCCGCGGTGAACACCCCGGGCGGTCAGGGACAGAATGTCTTTATCGATCGAGGTGCTGTGGACCGAACCGACTTTGTTGGCCCAACGGCTACGCTTTTAAACCCGTTGGACAATGACGCCGATCAGGTCGATATCGATCGCAATACCACCTACGTTCGATTGCTCGATGGGAATCTTTCCTACTTCTCGATCCTTCTGGACGAGAGCCAGGGAACGGGTCCAGACCCAGCCACGGTCACGGCGCAATCGGTGATGCTTACCGAAAACGGCCGACTGCTGATTCCTGATGTGGACTATGTCTTCGGTTACAGCGTCAACAGCCGAGAGATTCGACTGACCCCCAATTCCGGCTTCTGGCGCAGAGACAGCGTCTATGAAATCACGCTGAACAACGCTCGACGCCTTCAGATTTCGCCAACCAATGGACTGGGCGCGACCGATGGCAATCAAATGGTCGCGACCCTATCCGATGGTTCGCAGGTATTCATGGAATACGAGAGCGGCTACATCCTATCCGTGCCGCGAACGTCAACCATCATTGTTCCGGCCACTGGATCCGGTCCGGCAGGGATTGTCGATGGCCAGAGGATTCGGATCACCAACGGCGCCACTGTCGGGAACTTTGAATTCGACACCGACGGGACGGTCAGCCCTGGTTTCCGAAGGATTTCGATTCCTCCGATCGGTTCTGCTGGTCAGATTCGCGACGCAATCCTGTTGGCACTCCAGGCCCCATCCAACAGCGATCTCAACTTGGCGCCCAAGGCGGTGGGCGCAGACCAGATCCATCTGGGGACCCTTGCGGTGCATACGGTCGATGTGAGCGGTGCATCGCTGCAATTGGTTGGCGATCCAGGCGGAGTCACCGATGGGCAGACGCTGGTGATCACCAGGGCTGGTGGTTCGCCGCTGAACTTTGAGTACGATCTACCATCCGATGGACCGGTGGCTAGCGGTCGTTTGCCGATCGCCATTGAACGGAGCGACACCTACGACGACATCGCTCGCAAGACAGCCGCCGCACTGGCTCCCTACTTCACCGATGGATTCAGCCCGGTCACGGCCGTCGAAGGTGGCTTTGTTCACGTCGGTGGCAAGCCAGGCGATGCGATCGTGACTTCAGGTTCGCGACTGGCGCTCAGCGGAACTCCAGGGGTCACCGAGAGCCTCCAATTGACGGTCCCAACCGCGGGTGGTCCGGCGATTCCCGATGGGGCTCGGTTCTCCATCCGCATCGGCACCACATCGGTGGTTTTCGAATTCACGAAGGATCTGGTGGTCGGCACCGGCAACCAGCCGATTTCGATCCGCAACACCGATACCGCCGCTCAGGTGGCATCGAAGATTGTTGCGGCGATCAATATCGCCGGCCTTGGATTGACTTCCCAAGCCAATGGATCGGTGATCACGCTGAATGAACCGCTGGGAACGGTGCTCAATCTCCTGACTAGCGGATTGACCAGCACGGGAGTTCCCGGTGGTGCGGTTCCCGTCAATTTCATTCCAGCAGCGACCTTCACCAAGGAGCTGATGGCCGCTCAGTGGGTTAACTCCCTCCGTCGCATCGGATTGGGTGTCGACGCATTCCTGGTCGGCAATGAGACCGTTCTGGTCGATGGTGTGCAACAGATCAGCGGTGTCCCAAGCATCGCGATCGATGCCATTCGGGATTACGCCGGAAATCCACTGCAGGCCAATCGCGCCAACTCGCTGACTCAATTCACGATCGTGATGCCCGAAATGTCGCTGGACTACGGCGATGCCCCAGGTGCTGGCAGCCAGACGATGCAGAGCGACAACGGCTCGCGTCATGCGATCCTGCCGGAAGATGAACCTTATCTGGTACTTGGCCAGTGGGTCGATGCCGATGCGGATGGACAGCCTGACTCCAGCGCCACCGGGGATGATTACGATTCGTTGATGGCAGGCACATTGCCACTGTCGGTCGGCACGACTGGACCGGCCGTCCTGGAGATGCCTGGACCTGCCGGATTGGTTGGCCGCACCATCGTCATTCGCGATCCGGCTAGGCACTTGGTGACATTCGAATTCACTAACAGTGGTAGCGCCAGCATCCCCGGCGCGGTCGCAGTCAACCTGACGGGCGCCCTTACCCCGACCGATGTTGCGACACGCTTCACCGCAGCGGTCCTGGGAGCCCTGACGACCGGAAGGATCGACGATTTGATCCCGATTCAACGTGGCCCGGTTGTCGATCTGGGTGGAACCCCAGAGCACCTGTTCGATCTGTCGAACGCATCCTCTGTCACCCGTGTTCAGACCGGATCGCTTAGCCTGCTTGGTTCCTCAAACATCGCGGCTTATGCCGATGGCCAGACCTGGACAATTCAGGATGGAGCTGGTGGAACCGTCACATGGGAACTTCACGACAGCTCGACCGGTCCCGTTTCGGTGACACCGGGCAACCTTCCATTCGCCGCAGACCTAACCGTTGCCACTGCAGCACAGGTGATGCAGTCTCTGCAAGCAGCGATCGTCCAGGCAATCAGCAATCGGCAAATCAGCCTTCCTGCCCCAACGCTCAGCGGAACGCAGTTGACGATTGCGGCCGATGACGAGGACGGTGTTCGCTTCACTGAGATCTTCAACAGCCGTGCCAACCCAACTCCTGTGGTGGTCACGTCGTCTGGGACCGGGATGCTGGACGCTTGGTTCGACTGGAACAATGACGGTGATTTCCAGGATGCCGGCGAGCAGATGCTCAAGAGCACCCCGGTACGATCGGGTGACAATACCTTCCTAATCCTTCCGCCTGCATCGGCCAGCACCGGCTTCCTGGCTGCACGTTTCCGCCTGAGCGCTACCGGTGCCTTGCTGACCAATGGCGTGGGAATCGGCGGCGAAGTGGAAGATTACCTGATCGAAGTTCTACCAGGGACCCCGCCAGTCGCCGTCTCTGACACTTACTCAGTCGATGAAGATCAAGTGCTTTTGGTGGCCCCGATCGGTGTGCTGACCAACGACACCGATGCTGATGCAGCGACGACGCTGACGGTCTTCGACAGCGATCCTCTGGTACCGGGGATTCAGCCCGAGAGATCGACGGAACATGGCTCGCTTCAACTGAATTCCGATGGAAGCTTCACCTACGCACCAGACCTCGATTACTTCGGCACCGACTCGTTCGTCTACTACGCATACGACGGGCGGATGAAGAGCAATCTGCCGACGACGGTCACCATCAATGTACGACCTGTCAACGATGCGCCCACCGCTGTGGATGACACGGCTTCCATGATTGAAGACACCACGATCGTTCTCCCAGGCAGTTCGATCTGGGGCAATGACATCAAGGGCCCACCGAACGAAGCGGTCCAGAACTTCCGACTGGTGGGTGCTGTTTTGGTCGATGCCTTACAGGGCGGCAACCTCCAACTGGACACGGTCCTCGATGAACTTCGCTACACACCGAGAGCTCATCAGAATGATCGGACGCAAGGGCCGATTTTGATTCGCGTGACGGTCGAAGACTATGGCGCAGCGGGAGGCGATGCCAATCCACTGCGATCGACTGCAACCTTGACAATCAACATCGCCGAGATCAACGATGCACCTACATTCACCATGCCCACTTCGCACTCCAGTCGCGAAGATCAGGGACTGGTGACTGTACCGAACTTCATCACCTCCATTCTGCCTGGTCCGGCGGAAGCAACCGACGAAGTCACGATTGATCAACAGAAGGTTACTTTCCGGGTACGAGCATTCCAGCCAAGTCTCTTCGCGGTACAACCAACGATCGACGCTACTGGAACGCTGACCTACCAATTGGCTCAACATATCAATAACAACAATCCGCCTCCTACCGCCGACCTGCTGGTGGAAGTGATCGCTGAGGACGACGGAGTACGCACACCGCCTCCGAACGACCACGAAGCGGATGCCAAGATTTTTGTCATCAATGCCAATCCGGTGAATGACGCTCCCGAATTCACACTCAACTCGTTGATCGTCAACACCTTGGAAGACGCTGGCCCGCAGACCGTGGCAGGTTTTGCATCGGGCATTCGTCCAGGACCTGCTGGTGCAGCCGATGAAGCCAATCAGTCGCTTGAGTTCCTGGTGGTGGTGCCCACTAACGAAGTGTCGGCCTACACCCGACTTCCTGCAATCGATCCAACCACCGGCAACCTGACCTACCAGCTTGCACCTGATGTCAACAGCCGCTTCCCCGGTTTGACCTTGACCTTCACGGTTCAGTTGCGAGACAGCGGGCCGAATGTTCCTCCTCATGACGTCAACGTTTCGCCGATCTCGACGGTTACCATTCGCGCCACCGAAGTCAACGACACACCTGGCTTCACTTTGCCCAGCGTGACCGTCAATGTTCTGGAGGATAACGAAGCGGAAACCGCAGTCGCTCAGACGGTGATTCCGAACTTCGCGACCAATATCACCTTTGGTCCCTCGACGGCACTGGACGAACCGCTATTCCAAACCCTGTCGTTCATTGTCCTCAGCAACACCAATCCAACCCTGTTTGCATCGGGCCCTACGATCGATGCAGTAGGCACGTTGCGGTTTGTAACGGCCAAGGACCAGAATGGACAGGCTGTGATCGTGATCAATCTGCAGGATCAGGAGAATGTCGGACCTCCCGACACCCGGATCTCCCCCAACAGGACGTTCACCATCAACATCCGTCCTGTCAACGATGCGCCCGAGTTCACGATTCCGGCGACGGCTCCAAGCGTCGAAGACCAGGGACTTGTACGCATCCCCGGCTTCGCAACGAATATGCGGCCCGGCCCCAATACTGCTTTCGATGAGCTGAACACACAGACCTTCACAGTCAACGTGGTGGCTCGAGATCCTTCGAAGTTCGCGGTGCAGCCTTCCATCGATGCGACGGGTACCTTGACTTACCGGACTGCAGCCGATGTCAACAGTTCGGCAGCATTCAATCCGCTGGAAGTCGACGTCTTTCTCGTGGACGATGGGGCTTCGACACCTCCAGACATCAATCAGTCGGTCACGCGGACGTTCCGCGTTGTTCCCACGCCAGTCAATGACGCTCCTCAGTTCACACTGCCCAATCGGCAACTAACGATCATCGAAGACCGGGAGGAGTTCCTAGGGATCGTCAACTCCGAATTTGTTGGCTTTGCCACGAATGTCCTGCCAGGTCCAGCGACGGCCATCGACGAACTGAACCAATCGCTGACGTTCGACGTGACCAACAGCGCACCGGAACTGTTCGCAGTCCAGCCACGCATTGATGTCATCAACGGCACAGGAACCCTGGTCTTCAAGACCGCTCCCAACAAGAACGGTCGAGCGACGGTAGTGGTGCGACTGAGGGACAATGGCGCTTCGTCGCCAGCCCCCAACACCAACACCTCTGGCGAGCAGACGATCACGATCACCATCGATCCGATCAATGATGCACCGCTGTTCGACATCCCGGCGACGCTGGCTGTCGACGAAGACGCGGGCGTCCGAACGGTGAGCGGATTTGCGACCAACATCCAGCGCGGTCCGGCGGGCGCTGACGATGAGAGCGTCCAGGAGGTCACTTTCTTCGCAGAGGCATTGGATCCAACGGCCTTCGAAATCCAGCCAACGATCGAGGCCAATGGAAATCTCACCTTCAAGACCGCCAAGGACGTCAACAACAACACGCCTGGCAAGGATCTGCGGGTGCGAGTCTACCTCGTTGATAATGGCCCTAGTGCACCGCCTCCCAACAACAACCGATCGGTCAACAAGACGGTATCGCTCGATATCCGCCCGGTCAATGACCCGCCGATCCCTGGCCCACACGTGGTGAACATCGCTGAAGAGACGTCGATCGTAATCCAGTCGGCAGACATTTTGGCGACAGACCTTCCTGGCCCGATCGACGAACTGGGGCAAAGCCTTCGCATCACGCAGGTGGAGCGGACCTCGGATCGTGGAGGCACGATTTCGCCAACCTTCACCAACGGCGCCATCACCTCCTTCCGATACACTCCAGGAACGAATGTGGTCGGTTTTGATACGTTCCGTTACGTTGTGACCGACGACGGGAATCCCAACCGAAGTGCAACAGGCACGATCACCATCACGATCGATGGAGTCAATGATCCGCCGCAGTTCACGCCAGGCCCATCTGTGGTCACCGTCGACGAGGATGCACCAACAGTTTCCCAGGCCTGGGCGACGAACATTCTGCCAGGTCCCGCTGGTGCCGTCGACGAAGCGAACCAGACTGTCTCCTTCACCGTCTCAGCATCTCCCTCCTCGCTGTTCTCACAGGGACCATCGATCGACAGCAATGGCGTCCTGACCTTCACCCCAGCTCCCGATGCCAATGGCACGGCGCTGGTGGAAGTGCAGGCGGTGGACTCGGGATCGAACGTACCACCCAGCCAGAACAGTTCGGCCAAGGTGACGCTGACGATTCAGATCAACCCCGTGAACGATCCGCCCGTGTTCACCTCTGGTCCCAATGTGAGGGTCAACGAAGACAGCGGCGCTTACTCCGCAGCCTGGGCTACCGGGAAGGCCGCCGCAGCTGGACTTCTGCTGACTCCGCCACGAGCCCTTGATGAAGCGTCGCAAGTGGTCACCTATTCGGTCACCACCAACAATGCACCTCTGTTTGGCGTCCAGCCGACGGTTGGCGAAGATGGAACTCTCCGCTTCACACCAGCCAGCAACGCTCATGGCACCGCTCTGGTCTACGTCACGGCAGTCGACAACGGCCCAAGCAATGCGCCCAACCAGAATCGCAGCGTCACCCAGACCTTGACAGTCACGATCGATCCGGTCAACGATGCACCGGTAGCAGTCGACGACTCCTTCTCGACGAACGAAGATACCCTGCTGACAATTCCTCGGCCCGGTGTCTTGGCGAACGACCTGGATGTCGATCTTCCCAACGATGCATTGACGGCGGTACAGGTCAGCGCCACCAGCATTCTAGGAGCCACAGTCGTCCTGAATGCGGACGGATCCTTCAGCTACGATCCGCGTTCGGTCAACAGCATTCAGGCCCTCAAGGAAGGGGAAACGGTCGTTGATCGATTCACCTACCGAGCCCGCGATCTAGCGGGAGCTCTTTCGGATCTGGCCAACGTGTCGATCACCGTTCGCGGTATCAACGACGCGCCAGTCGCTCGGGACGACAACTTCGTCGTCTCTCCTGGTACCGCCAACCTTCTGCCGGTGCTCGACAACGATACCGACGTCGATTCCCCCATCGATGAGAAGACCATCGTCATTGGTGCGGTGCCGATCAACGGCACTGTCCGGGTCTTGCAGACCGGGCGAGTCGAGTATCGGCCAAATGCTGGATTCCGAGGAAACGATTCGTTCAGCTACCGCGTACGGGACATCTTCGGTGCTCTTAGCAACGAAGCGTTTGTCTACGTTTCGACCAACAACCCACCGGTTGCAGTCAACGATGCGGTGCTGACAGGCGTCAACCAGCCAGTCGACATCAACTTGATTCGCAATGACTATGATCTTGACGGGACGGTCAATCCGAACTCGGTCCAGATTGTGGTTCTACCTACCTCGGGGTCGGTCCAGATCCTGGGCAATGGCGTGGTACGGTTCACACCGGGCAACAACTTCGTCGGCACCGCGAAGTTCGCCTACACCATCCAGGACAACGAGGGATCGTTCAGCAACGTCGCGGAAGTCACCGTCCAGGTGACCGACACGATCTACCAGAATCCGGTCAATCGGTTCGACGTCAACGGGGATGGGTTTGTATCTCCGATCGACGCTCTGCTGATCATCAACGATCTGAACCTCAATGGACCAAGACCACTGCCACCCGGATCCTTCACGCCGCCTCCGTACCTGGATGTCAACGGCAGCAACTCGGTGGAACCCTCCGATGCACTGCAGGTCATCAATTACCTGAACCTGATGGGGAACGGTGAAGGTCCGCTGGATGGCGAAGGCGAAGGGGAGGCAGTCCAGATGGTATCGATGGTCTCTCCCGCTCAGATGATCTCAGCCGTCGGGCCACAGGTCGTTCGCGACCTCCGTCAGTCTCTGCTGGAAGCCGCCCTGGCGACCGAGAAGATGTACACAGTCCCGGCGATGCAAACCTACCGCGATGGACTCCTGGATCGACCCGACTCCAGCGCGGAAGCCATTGAAACCTTGCTGGATCAACTGACTTGGGAAGAGATGCAGGAAGACCAAAAAGAGAAGTCGGACGAACTGTTCCGAGATCTCGACGACGACCTGTTGAACTAAACAAAGACTTGACCAAAACCAAAAGTCAGGAAGGTCGGACACCTTGCGGGGTCCGACCTTCTTGATTGGGTCAAAAGCCCCAATTGGCTGGGTCAGAAACCGAACGCCGTTCGATCGGGCAATCCGGCAACGCCTCCAGGAACGCCCGGCCATAACTCTTTCGGACAACTCTCGAATCGGTGATCACCACCAGACCACGGTCGGTGCTAGTCCGAATGAGTCGCCCGAAACCCTGACGGAGCCGAATGACCGCTTCTGGAAGTTGATACTCTCGAAATGGCTGCCCGCCCGCTTGCCGAATCGCATCCAGCCTTGCCTCCAGAAGCGGATGATCCGGGACGCTGAATGGCAGTTTGGTAATCACGACGTTCCTCAATGCATCCCCCGGAACGTCGACTCCCTGCCAGAAACTGTCGGCTCCAAACAGCACCCCTCTGGGATTCGCCTTGAACTGTTCAAGAAGCTGTCCTCGGGGAACCCCATCGGCATGGCTGTAGATCGCCAGCGATCGCTCCGCCATCCAAGGTGTCAATCGCTGGACCATTTTTCGAAGCAAATCAAAGCTGGTGAAGAGGACAAAGGCATGACCATCGGTGGCGCCAATCCATCGCCGTAGCACTTCAGGCAGAGCCTCCTCGTACGCCACCGCCTCCGACGAAGGATCAGGCATGTCATCGATCAACACCAACTTGGCCTGCCGCTGGTAATCGAATGGGCTTCCAACCTGCAGGGTGCTAGTCCCTGTGGCACCAATCCTCTGCTGAAAAAATTCGAAGCCTCGATCGCGTCCGGTCGCCAGTGTCGCGCTCGTCAGGATGACAGGACGCGGCTGATCGAAAAGCATCCGACGGATCGCGGGACCGACGTCGATCGGCGAGGATCGCAAAGAAAAACGGATCCCAAATCTCCCCGCTGTTCGTTCCAGCCAGTAGACCGAATCGGACTGAGACTGCTGAAGCCATTCAGACAACGAGTCTCTGAGCACTTCCAGCCTCGCCACAGCTGCCATCATGTCCTGGCGAATGTTTTCGTTGTCGTGGTCCTTCCCAAACCGCTCCAATTGCTTGGCGAGTTCCACCAGTTTCTCTGGCAGAGCCGTCTTGACCACCCATGCCTCGCGCACTCGGCCTTGTGCCTCCCCCCGATCGGTCCACCATTGATCCAGATCGTGCACCAGATCGTCTAAAAGAATCATGCAGTGGTAGGCATGCTGCGCCATGCTTTTCAGGTCCAGCGTCAGAAGCAACCCCTTCTCCGTGCGCGGGTTGTAGAGCTTCCGAAGGACGAAGTCGATCTGCGATGTCGTCAGGGAAATCCCTAAATGCTCACTGGCCACCGACTCCAACGTGTGGCATTCGTCGAACACCACCGCGTCGTAGTCGGGCAAGATCTGCACTCCTTCTTCACGCAGCGCCAGATCGCTGAAGAACAGTGCATGATTGACAACGAGGATCTGAGCGTTGGCCGCGCGGCGACGAGCTCGAAAATAGTAGCAGTCCTGGTGATGCGGACAGCGGCGGCCAAGGCAATTCGATGAATCGCTGGCAACTTCTCCCCAGACTCCCCCCATCGGTCGAAAGTCCAGATCGCTCAATGAACCATCTGTCGTCTCTCCGGACCAAGACTCAATCCGCTCCAATTGCTGATACTCCTCCTCCACCGCAAAAAGCGAGGTGGCCCGTTGCAGCGCCAGCTTCATCCGGCGAATACTGAGGTAGTTCCCTCGCCCCTTGACCAGGACGGACGTGAATTCACGCGGCAGGATGGCGTTCAGAAGCGGCAGGTCCTTACCAATCAACTGCTCCTGCAGACTGATCGTGTGGGTGCTGATGATGACTCGCGGCGATCGTTTGTGTTGGGGTCCATCCGACGGCTCATCCTCCCCCTTCTCTTGGTCCTGAGACGATGCCAGTCGACCTTCCTCCTGCGTCGCCATCAGGATCGCTGGCACCAAGTAGGCATAGCTTTTGCCCACCCCGGTCCCTGCCTCCACGATCAGATGCTTGCGCTGGGACAAAGCCTGCTCGATCGCTTCGGCCATCTGCAATTGAGCCGGACGGTGTTCATAGGCAGCGATCCTGCGAGCGATCCAGCCTCCGGGGCCCAGGATTGATGCGACATCCAGCGATTCATCCATACATCCCTCATTCCTCTCCCTGTAGCCAACCGGATGCGATCCGCAATTATTGGACCTTCCACCCGATCCCACCAGTTCCATCCAGCAGAAGAAATCCAAATTCCCCTCCCATCGCTCCACTCCTGCAGTCGGCTCCCTCCCCAGCGACTTGCTGCCGTCAGGAATCGCCTCAAAGAGCGGCAGGATCGTCCCGTTTTCTTGACACAGACTCTCCTAGCTTCCAAAATGAAAGACGGAAAGTTTGCCATCGACTAGGAGCTAAGGAAGCCGTCGGCCCCTTAGATCTTTTGCCCCCGCTTCGTTTGAGTAACGCCTGTGCTCAAACGACGGGGCCGCAGTTTCCCCGCCGGCGGCCCCTTTGCGACCTGGGCTCCCTACCTCCCATCCCTCCCTCCTAAAGAATTGAGGTGTCGCATGGCTGTGGCACGCATGGCATGGTTGCTTGGGTTCCTCCATTTCGCGGCATCGGTCTCAGCATTCGAAGTCACCGTGGCCCGATTGATGCCTCACGGCGTTGCCTCCGGTTCCGCTCAAACGGTCACGGTCCACGGAACCAAACTGCCGGTTCCATTCCGTGGCTGGGTGAGCCATGGTGGAAGTATCGAGGTGGTGGAAAGCCATCCGGACCATGCGGTTCTCAAGGTCTCGCTTCCCACACTACCTCCCGGAGTCCCGGCAGAACTTGCGGCGTTGGGCCCCGCAGGGCTCACGACCCCGATTCCTCTTCTGGTCGATCCACTCCCTAGCCGCCGTGAAAGCGAAGGAAACACCAATCCTCAAAACGCCATGCCCGTCACCATCGGGGAAGCAATCGATGGCATCTTGGATGGGCCGACGGGAGACCATTACGCTCTGGAAGGATCCCCAGGCACGAAGATCCTTCTGGAAGTCATCTGCCAGCGACTTGGTTCCACCGCCGACCCGGTCCTGGCCATCATCGATCCTTCGGGCCAACCGATTCAGATTGCGGATGATCGCGAACCGACCTTTGATGCAATGATGACGGCAACGATTCCTCAGTCAGGGAAGTTGCTTTTGGTCATTCATGAAAATCGGTACCAAGCCGGTGGCCGATATCGACTGCGAATCTTGCCCCAGTCGGATCCAACCGCCGCTCTGCCCACTCTCCACGACTCGCCATCACGCTGGCTACAGGGTGAACAGGCTCAGGAGCGACGCTCCACCCCCGACGAGTCGTTCGTTCTTGCCTCCCCATCTCGCTTGTTCGGTGTCCTTGACTCCCCGCAGCAAGTCGATCGGTACGAGTGGACGTTACCGGAGAAAACACCAGTCTGGATTGATGCCAGATCTCGGTCCCTTGGTTCGCCAGCCCTGTTGCAGCTGCGCGTGTTCGGTCCAGACGGATCGGCCATCGCCTCGGCCAACCCAGACGATTCGGATGACCTTTCGATCCATTTCACGACAGCTACCCCCGGTGTTTATCGGATGGAGGTAACGGACCTGCTAGGCCGTGGGTCGATCGATTTTCGCTACCAGATCGATACGGCTACGCAGCCCCACGTGCTTGTGCAACTGAAACCCGATGCGAAGACCCGCGATCGCTTCCTTTTTGAGGAAGGCCAGGGCGCTGTTCCGATCGACTTTCAGGTGATCCGTCGAGCGGTCGATGGCCCGATCTGGATCAAACCACTTGAGGATTCCCTTCGGTTTTCTTCCGAACCGGCCACCATTCCCGCCGGAGCCGCAGAAGGCCGACTCTGGTTGCGGGCACCCAGTGGCTGGAAGGCGAGCGATCTTGCGGCAGTCCAGTGGGTGGCCAGTTGGTCCCCTAATCAGCCGCATCTTGCCACTCGCGTGACCGGAGACGCCCTAAGGCGTGCTAGACAATCCACCAGTTATCACCCCGCTGACGCCAACAACGGTCTGACATGGCTGGCCGGTGTTGCTGCCAGCCCCAGTTTCTTCGTTCCAGTCCCACCCAGCCAGCCAACCGCCATCGATGCCAAAACTCAGAAGATGGAAATCTCCTGGACCATTCAGCGTGCGCAGGCCGAGTTCAAGGACCCGGTCACCTGGACTCCGTTAGCCTGGCCGTCCGGATGGACGATGCAAAGCAAGATGGAGGGGGATAAGGTGACGGCGATGATCGAACGACCGATCGACAGCCGGGATCGGCCGACTTCCCTTCGCGTTGCAGGGCTTGCCGAGTTTCAAGGGAAGGGACGATGGGAAGCTGTCGACCTGCCTCTCCAGTGGAATCGCTCCCCCATCGCCGCTGTGCGATTAGAAGTGGTGCCCGAAGCGATTTCTCTCGTAGGGCAAGCTGCAACAGCCGGCATGGTCGTCACCGGACTGGAAGGGTCGGGACGAGCTACCGATATGACCGAGTCGATGCGGGTAACCGTCGCGGATCCGTCGATCGCCCGCTGGGAATCGGGGCGATGGATTGCACTGGCCGATGGCACCACAACGGCAACCATTCAACAGGGAGAACTGCAAAGCCAGATTCCTATCGAAGTGCGGCAGAGCGGTGTTGAGCTGCCGATCTCCTTCCTTCACCAGACCCTGCCAGCACTCAGCAAGATGAATTGCAATTCGGGGGCCTGTCATGGATCGCCAAGCGGCAAGGGGGGATTCCGCCTTTCCCTTCGCGCCTTCGACAGCCAACTCGATCAGCTGACTCTCATCCGCGAGGATTTTGGTCGCCGAACCAATCTTCAGGAACCGGACAAGAGCCTTCTGCTGCTCAAGCCGCTGATGCGGGTGGCCCATGGAGGCGGCTTGCAACTACGCACTAGCGATCCAGCGTACCGCGTGCTTCTCGACTGGATTAAACAGGGAGCGAAAACCGACCCAGCCGATACTCCGCGTCCATCGGGAATTGAAGTGTTACCAAACCCACGCCCCGTCGTGCGGGAAACTGGCACCAAGATTCCGTTGGTGGTTTTTGCAAAGTTCCAGGATGGGTCTCGTAGGGAGATCACCGATTTGGCCGCCTACGAGAGTTCGGATGCTTCGATCGCCGTGGTGGACCCACGGGGTATCGTCAGCAGTCGCAAGCGAGGCGAAGCGGTGGTGCTCGTTCGGTATCTGGAGTGGATCGAAGCGATTCCTGTCCGCTTTGAAGAGGAAGTTCCTGGATATCTTTGGGAGTCGAGGCCACAGCACAACTTTATCGATGAACTGGTCGATGCCAAACTGCAACAGATGCAGATTGCCGCTTCCCCCGTCTGCTCCGATTCCGAATTCCTCCGTCGAAGCACGCTGGATGTCCTGGGCCGCCTTCCCAGCCCGGAGGAGTCGCTGAGTTTTGCAGCGGATGTGGATCCAGCAAAACGCAACCGATGGATCGATCACCTGCTGAATCAACCAGAATACGCTTCCTTCTTGGCACTCAAGTGGGGAGATCTCCTTCGGCTGACATCCAAGCAGGTGGGAGACGATGCAGTCTACAAGTACCATAGATGGCTGGAACAGGCTTTTCGCGAAAACCTTCCCTACGATCAGTTTGCCAGAACGCTGCTGATGGCAACTGGGAGTACGCACTCCAATCCCCCCGCCAACTTCTACCGAACCTCGGCCGACCGCAACGACAGCGTGGAAACCTTTTCTCAGGTCTTTCTGGGAGCCAGGCTTCAGTGCGCCAAGTGCCACAATCATCCTTTCGAACGATGGACCCAGGACAACTACTATGGACTTGGGGTCTTTTTCGAGCAGGTGCAGAGAAAGAAAACCTCGCGCCCTAACGAGCTGCTTGTGTGGATGGCACCTTCAGGTCAGGTGGTACAGCCAAGAACCGGGCAGGTGATGAAGCCCTGGTTGCCGCAGCAAGGCACGCTGTCGGATCCGATCGCCGGCGACCCCAGGCAGCCACTGGTCGACTGGCTGCTGAACCCAACCAATCCGTACTTCGCCAAGATCGAGGCCAATAGGATTTGGCGTCAATGTTTCTCTCGCGGGATCGTCGATCCCGTCGACGACTTCCGTGACTCCAATCCGCCTTCCAATGGCCCCCTTTTGGATCGCCTCGCAAAGGAACTGGTCGATTCCAAATACGATCGCAGGCACCTGCTGAAGACGATTCTTCAAAGTCGCACGTACCAGTCCAGCAGCATGACGCTCCCGTCCAATCGCGAGGACGAACGGTACTTCTCGCACCAGCGCCCACGTCTGCTTGCAGCGGAACCGCTGCTGGATGCCATCGGTCAGGTAACCGGTCTTCCCCATCAGTTCGCTGGCTTCCCTGCCGGAACCAAAGCGACGCAGATCCCCGGCCCCGACCTTGCGAAAGTCGATTTCCTAAAGGTCCTCGGAAAACCGGAACGCAATTCCGTTTGCGCTTGCGAACGATCGGAGGATTCCAATCTGGGGATGGCGATCGAATTCTTCAACGGCCAGTTGTTGCATGAAAAGCTGCGCAACGATCAGAATCGATTCCGCAAGGCGATCGCTGCAGGAAAAAGTCCAGAGCAGGTATTGGAGGAACTCTACCTGGCAGCGTTGGCCAGGGGTCCGTCGCCCGACGAACGGAAGGCAGCCAGCGATCACTGGACGAAGGCAGGCGATCTTTCTGCGGCGTTCGAAGATATCTGCTGGGCACTGCTGAACACGGATGAATTCCTTTTCCAGCACTGACCACTCACTACCGATCCAACTCCATTGGGAGAATCTCCCGCATGATTTCCTGGTTTTGCTCTTTTTTGATCGCGGTTGCTTGCTTGCCCGGCCAGCCGCCCGCTCAGCCAACAGAGGCGGCTGAAGCCGGCCAAGCCCCGGCGCCTGCCGCATCGGCACCCTCCGTGGATCCAATTTCATTTCGGGGAGCGATCGCGCCAATTCTGCAGGAATCGTGTGTCTCCTGTCATGGCGCCAGAAAAGCGGAGGGGGGCTATCGGATCGATACGCTGGGTAAACTGGAAATCGCTGGTGATGGCGGCACTGCCCCGATCGATCGGAAGGAATGGACGAAAAGTGAAATCTATCAGCGGATCATCTCGGAAGATCCCGCGACACGCATGCCGGCAGAGCGGGAGCCGCTGACCAAGGAACAGATTGAAACGATCGCCAAATGGCTGGAACAAGGGGCGTTGGTAAACGACCAGGGGGAATCCCAGCCTCCCCCCACAACGACGCTGCTCCAAATCCTGCCAGCGCCTTTGTACCCTCCCAGTCCAGAACAGTATCGTCATCCAATTCCCATCACCGCTGTCGGTTGGAACCCCGATGGCAGTCAGTGGATCACCTCTGGGTACCATGAGCTGCTGGTATGGAATCCCAGCGATGGAAGATTGGTGCGAAGGTTGGGGAACTTACCACAGCGCATCGCAGCCATGGCCTGGAACCCCCAAGGAACTCATCTGGCGATTGCAGGTGGTACGCCAGGCAGCTTTGGGGAATTGCGAGTGGTTCGATGGGAGGATGGCCAGATCCAGTCAAGCCAACTGCGCGGCACCGATTTGTTTCTGGACTTGGCCTACAATCCATCCGGGACACAGATTGCCCTTGCCTGCTCCGATGGGTCGGTCCGCCTAGTCGATGCCTTGCAGCTGACCGAGCAGAAGTCGTTGCCCAGTCATGCCGATCGAGTCGAGGCGGTGGCGTGGAGCCCCGATGGGACGCGTTTGGTCTCTGCTAGTCGCGACAAGTCTGCTAAGGTCTACGATGCGGTTCAAGGAGAGCTTCTAGCAAGCTTTTCGGGTCATGGCGCTGCGGTCCATGATGCTAGGTTTCTGGGGTCGCCTCAGGTCATCCTTTCGATCGGCGCCGACAACAAGGCGATCCGTTGGGAGGTAGAAGGGGCAAAGAAAACTGGGGAATGGGCAGCTGCTGGAGAACCGTTTCAGTTGGTTCAGCAGGGAGACTACACGGCAGTCGCCGGCACCAAATCGATTCAGCTGCTAGATCCTCAAGCGATGCAATCACCTAAGAGCCTTGAAGGCCCCGGCGACTGGACGATCAGCGCGTCGATCCATGGACCTACTGGAAAACTGCTGACTGGTAGTGTCAATGGTCAGGTACAGGCTTGGTCGCTAGCCGACGGCGCAGCTCAGGGGAAACTCAATGCATGGCCCCAAACGACGGCTGCGCCTTCCGTCGCTCCCGCGTCCCCCTGATGCGTGTTGGTCACCCGGGTTCTATCTTCCGCCTGACCATGGCTTAACGGACCAACCCGTCGAGTTGGCTTCGACGCCGCGATTGAGCACCGCACGTTCGTTGGATGGCAACTGAGCAAAGACGGTGATACGGCGAACCTCCTGCGTGCTTGGGCGGAAGTTGACATTGCCTCCTTTGGTCACAAAGCGTTCCAGTGGTGCAACGAGAGCCTCTCCGGGTGCCAACGGCTGAAAGTGGTAATGGACAAAGGCCTTGTTGATCGATACCGATACGTTTTCCCACACCTCGCCGGTTCGGTTGGTGACGATGATCGAAGGAAGCAGACGGGGGTTAGCATCGGGCTGATTGGGAGGAGTCCATGGTCGCGTCTCGACCAGAACCTCCCCATCTAGAATCGCTTCGGGACGCTTCTCGATGCTGTTCCACATCATTCCGACCCAACCGACCCCAGTTCCGATGATTCCCAGAAGGAGAGCGGTGAACTGAAACCTGGAGAGAACGTAGGGCCTTCCCATGGCGCGAGCTGTTCCTGTCATAATAAAGATGGCGAGGTCGCCGGACTCTGGTGATAAGGATCGCTCGCTCATCCCAGCGACTCGATCACCCTCCCTCTAGGACCGCAGGAAAAAGTGAATCCGTCACACTTCCGTGCGACCCGCTTGCCGCGCCTAGCAACCAATCCCCTTTGACTCCAAGGAGCCACTACATGACGACGCATTGTACCTCAAGACGCACCTGGATCCAGCAAACCTCTGCGGCGGCCGCTTTTTGCGTCGCGGCCTCCAAGATGAGTTTGGCAGACCAACCCACCAAAAAGATTCTCTTTTTCAATCGAAGTGCTGGCTTCGAGCACTCGGTAGTCAAACGCGATGGCGAAGCTCCTTCCTTCGCCGAACGGATGATGACCGAATTCGGAAAGAAGCACCGTTTTGAGGTGATGAGCACCAAGGATGGCCGAGTCTTCGAAAAGGACTATCGCGATTTCGATGCCTTCTTTTTTTACACCACCGAGGACCTCACTACCGAGGGGGGCGACCGCCAACCTCCCATGTCCAAGCAGGGCAAAATGAACTTCCTGGAAGCGATCTCAGCTGGCAAAGGATTTGCGGGGGCTCACTGCGCATCGGATACCTTCCATACCGCTGGTGATCGAACCAAGGGCCAGGAGATGCCCGATCCCTACATCGCCATGATCGGCGGAGAGTTCATTCGCCACGGTCAGCAACAGACTGCGACCATGCGGGTGGTCGACAAGCAGTTCCAGGGACTGGAGGGGGTGCGTGAAGACTTTGATCTTCACGAGGAATGGTATTCGCTCAAGAACTTTGCTCCCGACATGCATGTGCTCCTGGTTCAGGAAACGCAAGGGATGAAGGATGCCGACTACCAGCGCCCTGCCTACCCAGCGACCTGGATACGCAAACATGGGCAGGGGCGTGTCTTCTACACCTCAATGGGCCATCGCGAAGATGTCTGGACCAACCCGACCTTCGAGAAGGTGCTGATGGGTGGGATGAACTGGATCCTGCAGCGATTCGATGCCGACACGACTGCTAACCTCGCGCAGGTCACCCCTCAGGCTGGCGTCCTTCCCAAGCTCTAATTAGGAAAACTGCCTCAGCACGCCGCATCGATGTAGCGGTCGCCAAGCCGGCGCCGCTTGCGCCCGCAGCGCGTCCGAATCAGGAACCTTTTACGGCGCTCCGATTCCCGATCCACCAAGAGGGCGATGCCTCAGGGCGTTGCCGGTTCGGAGGGAGCTTCGTACTGGTCATCCAAAAGCTTTTCAAAATCGCGTGGTAGACGCATGCCTTCGTCGGCCGCTTTGGCTTTCTGCAGGTAGTCGCGTGCCAACTTCTTGCTCAGCGCGTTGGCGGTCGCCGACAGACCACAATAAACGCCACGGCATCCAAGATCGATCGCGTTCGATTGATCCAATTGCAAATCGGCCAGCCCCATGGCGATTCCAACAGGCATCGCCGACCAGGGATGACTTTCATTTTTGCCAGCCACCCGAACAACCAGTCGTTCCGCTGTGGCTTCCACAAAAGCGACTGGATTCCCCAGCACTTCGAAGGAACTCCCTGCGGACATTTCCATTCCCGCCTTGCGCATCGCTTCGTCGAATCGCTTGCTCATTTTGGTCGCCATGTCCAGCCTGGCGACCTGGTCGCTTTCGGGAGGAGCCATCGCGAGTTGCCTGGCCGTCTCCAAGTGAGTCTCGGCCTTTGGAAAATCTTGATTCTTGATCGCCTGCAGGACCTGCCGCATCGCATCGGCATAAAGCAACCGATCCGTCGCGTTCATCGGGATCGGTGCCGGTTCGACGGCAGGCGTCTCGGACGCCATGGCCCGCTCCGCTGGTTGGGCGGCCGGTGGCTGAGCCGTCGTGTTGCTGTCCGCTTCGCCTTTTGCACCCTCTTCTACCATGTCGTTCGAATTGGCCTGAGCCATTTTCTGCTCGAGCCCTTCGGCGTTGGCCATGCCGGAATCGAGACGAAATTTATCGCCGCTCTGCGCCAACTTGGGCATCGCGGGGGCCGAGTTGCGAGGAGCCATCGGTGCTGGCACCAAAGGATTCTGAACTGGCGTCGATGCGCTAGCCGTCGGGGAGGGTTGTTCGCCTAAACGGGCCTGTGCCACCTCGGCCTCTTGGCGTTTCTGCGTCGATCGATAGTAGAACCACGCCGCTCCCGACATCGCTGCCACCGAAGCCGATGCCAGGAGAACCCATTGCAATCGCTGCGCCTCTTTTCGTGCACGAGGCATCGGGCTGGAACGAGGAGTTGCGTTCGTCTTGCCGCCGACTGCAGTCAGCCGCCGCGCCGCCTGACCAGTTGCGGAGCTGCTATCCGCGCTGGTCCGTCGCGGTTCAATCGCCGCAGAGGCTCTGGGGAGCGCTTGGCCCTGCCCCAGCACGGCAGTCCAGGTCGACAGCCTCTGTTCGTCCGTCTCCATCCAGTCCGGCCAATCGGCTTCCTCCTGAAGCAATGCCGCTGCATCAAAGGGGGCTCGGGGATCCCCCTGTGGAAACCACCGCGACTCCTCGGCCCCCACCGGTAATTCGATCGCCGCTTCTACTAGCTTGCGGTTGTACAGTTCTCGTTTGCCCGGATCGAGGAGGGTCGCTTTGGCCTGCTGAACCAGCCTCGCCGCGACCTCCCAGGGACCGGGATCGGAGACTTTGTCGTACTGCTTGAGCAGTTCAATGGCCTTCTGCAGCGCGCTTCGCACCTGCACTTCATCGGCATCTCGAGAAATCCCAAGCAGATCGTAAAAACTGGAATGCTGGGGATCCAGCCTGCGTCCCAGTACCTTCAGCACGCTCTCCTGCAATCCGCTCATCCCTCGCCTCCCGCAAATCGCTACCCAGCAAGACCAAGACTGCTATCCGAAAGAGCCCTGTGGGCAAGTTCCCGCCCACCGATCTCCCCAGATCGTATCTTTCATGCTAAACCATCCACCTAGCCTGAGACGTCTCGGGCGCTGGAAGAGTTCAGGAAAATCCCGATCACAGCGACGCAGCATGAGGATGGACGCGCGATGCGAGACCAGAAATTGATCGCACTTTTGGAGCACCCTTCCAGCAAGGTTCGCATGCCTGCTCTTGAATTGCTCGCCTCCAGCTATTGTACCGCTCCCAGCATACTTCAAGCGATTTTTGCTGGATGGGACCGATTCGGGGTCGCAGACGCCTATCCCCAATTTGCACAACTGAACCATCTTCCCATGCACGTCGGCTTGGCCGACGAGGTGATTTACCGAGCTACCAGGATGGCCGAGGGGAAGAAACTGGTCGACCCGGAATGCCGCGCCGCTGGGAAGCTCGCTGAAGCATTCTCCCTGTTGCCTGGCGATCAGCTGCGCGACTATTTGACTCCTCTTGAAGAGCTCAAGACACGGTCGAAAATCTTCTTTCGAATCGATTCCCAGTCGCTTCGTCAGAGGATCGCCATGTACGAGGCTTCCGATGAAGAGATCTTGTCGATCCTTCAGTCGGCGGAAGAGAGCGAGGAATGGAACTTGGCCGAGTCGCTGCAGAGCGTCCAGTACGCACTGGAGGTGCTGCACCATCGCCATGGGGGGCATCCGTTGCTGACGGGGTGGTTGAGCCTGGATGCGGAAGATGAGCCTCATCGATTCGGCAAGATGGCCATCCAACTGGCATCGCGGCAAGCCCTGTTGGGCCACGAAACTGCGATCGCTCAGTGGCTGGGGGTCGCCGATGCCACCGACGCCGCATGCGCTTGCATCGGACTGGCTCGATGCAGAAGCCAACAGGCGGTGGACTGCCTGATCGACGCCTTTCCCCTGCAATCGGAGGCTGGGCAACTTCGGATCGCCGACATCCTCAGCCGCCTGCGGCTGGATGAGGCGGCGCCGGCCATCCATCAGTTGCATGCGCACGCGCTCACACCAGGCGTGCAGGAGGCGCTGCATGGCGCCCAGGTGCTGCACTTCGATTTCCAGCAGTTTGATCAATGGCTAGAGTCGCTTTTCGTACTCACCGATCGGTCGATCCATCGCCTAGCACCCCAGATCGCACTGGCGCCGTGGCTGGCGGTCGACCAGCCAGAACGGGTACGACGCCATATCGACGAGGCGATTGGGTTTCGCATGCCGCACTCTTCCACGTGAACGCTCCCCGATCCCTACATCGAGTTTCGATCGCTCATTTCCAGCAGAGCAGGGGAGGGAGTCGCCGGCGGGAGGAAGTGCATCGTTGCATTGCGATAGTAGCCGCGCAGGAAGGCATCGATTGCCAGGCTGTTCTTTCCGGCTGGCTGAACATCCAGCAATTCTAGCCACCCCGAACCACAGCAGACCCAGGCGCGACTGGGGGACTTCCCGCTGGTCCAACCAAAGACCCATTGGCCTGGCATTTGGGATCCATGATCGTCAACCCCCTGCGCCTCGTCCGGCCGCGATGCCCGTGGAGCAGCGCGTCGAATCTGCAACCGCAACTCCTTGCCTCCCATCTCCAAAATGCCATAGGCTCCTGGCCATGGCTGGAGTCCGCGGATCAGTCGGTCGATCTTTTCTGCGGGAAACGACCAGTCAATCGCCGCATCGGCTTTCGTCAACCTGCGGGCGCGTGTCGCAAGCTGCTTGTCCTGAACCTGTCCCTTGGCATGCTCTTGCTGGGACTCCAGCATGGCGATCGCCTCCAGCGTCGCATCAACACCCAGTAGCGATAGCCGCGATTCCAGTTGACTTGCATCCTCCGAACTGCCTAAAGATGTCGAACGCATCACCAGGACGGGCCCGCCATCCAGCCGCGGCGTCATGTGGATCACTGAAATGCCAACTTGAGGGTCGCCCTGCAGCACCGCCCAGGCGACAGGTGCCGCTCCACGATGCCTAGGCAGCAGGGAACCATGGAGGTTGATCCCGCCTAGCCGAGCCGCAGCCAAGGTGGCGGGCGACAGGATCTGTCCGTAGTCGCAAACGACCAAAAGATCAGGCTGCAGCAGTTGGAGCCTCGCGACCGCCTCGTCGGAATTAGCGCTCTCCGGCTGCTCCACCATCCACCCCCCTTCTTTTGCCCATCGTTCCACCGGATGCGGTTGCGGCGGCTTTCCCGAAGCGGTCGATGCCTGAGGGCGGACCCAGACGGTCAGGATTTCATGCTTTCCCGAGCCGGCGATGGCCTGGAAGGAGGGCACGGCAAAGGGTCCTGTTCCCATGAAGACCAGACGCATCCAGTGACTCTCTTTCTACTTTGGAACGGTTTGATTCCATACACGCCGCATCAACCGGTGGAGGGGAGCTGGCGGCATGAAATGCGAGACTGCAGATGCTGCCTTCGATCGCGCAGTCGATTCGGTTGCGGTTATCATAGAGACTAACCGCCCTACGATGCGACGGATTCTTCGCAACGCACCCCTTGCCCTCAGACTCCATGCATCCTGCGACCCTTCGACGACGCCTGCGTTCCCTCTATCCCTGGGCCGTGTGGGGTAGCCTTGCGTTGCTGATCTTGGCGATCTGGGCCGGCCTTTACGCGATCACGTTGTTGCGACTTTCCAAGTGGGACAAGACCCCGGAGGTGATACAGGCGGTGGGGCTGTCGCGGGGCTTCGATGTGCTTGTGGGTTGCTGGTTTTTTGCCTTCGGTAGTTCGATCGGGAGCTTTCTGAATGTCGTTGCTTACCGACTCCCCCGGAGACTCCCCTGGATCGGGTCGTCCATGTGCCCCTACTGCAACGTTCCCATTCAACCCCGCGACAATATTCCGGTGCTCGGCTGGATTCTGTTGCGAGGCCGCTGCCGCGCTTGCCGCCTACCGATCTCGCCCCGCTACCCCACCTACGAACTTTTGGCGGGCCTGACCTTCCTCGCGGTCTACTTGGTGGAAGTCTGGACGCGTGGTGCCAACCTGCCTCAAGAAGATGGCAGAGCCAGTGATCTTTTCAGTCTCCTAGTGGGGACCATCGACTGGGAAACGATGGCCCTGGGACTGTTCCACTGCGCGATCTTGGCCTTGCTGCTTTGCATCGCGATGATCCAGCTGTCGGGGCAACAAGTACCGATCCAGATGATCCTGGTGGGAGCCGCCTTCACGATCCTTGTCCCTACCTGCTTTCCCGCTCTGATCGTCGTCGCGTGGGGAACCAGCCCCATGCATGCCTACCAAGCGGTAGGCCATTTGGATGCCCTGGCCACTGGACTGGCAGGAGCCCTGGCGGGCTTTGCCATGGGACGCATCACGCAACCTGCCCTCTTCCCACTTGCCCACCCCCGCTGGCTTTCCTCCCACCCAGCATCGCACGAAGGATTGACCTGGTGCAGCAGTTGGGCACTGATCGGTGCAGCAGTCGGATGGCAGGCAGTTTTTTCTACAGGCCTCTGGTCGCTTCCTCTATTGGCGTTCGCAGAGCCCAGGCGACGTCGAGCCACTTGGGAGACTCCAGCTTGGGTTCCTACTGCATGGCTAGGACTAGCCATGCTGATCCATCTTACCCTTTGGAGTCGATCCGATCGCTGGACGCTTTGGCCTGGCAGCCGCCGCCACGCTGTCGTCTATCTGGCCTCTGCCTGCCTGATCGGATGGGGATATTGGCTCTGCCGCGTCCTACAACCTGCCGAACCAGCGGCCGCATCGCCTGGGGAAGACAAGCCAAATCAGGATACCGGCGATCAGCAAATGCTTGGCGCCGAGGTTGAAGGCAAAGCGGATCAAGAGGAGGACTTGGGCGAATCTTCAGTGGGAGGCTGAAAACGCGGGGCCGTCGTTTCCTCCAACACCTCTTCCTGCTGCCAACTACTGGTCACCTTGGGCCTGGGCGGTTCGTATCGTTCGATCGACTGAAACTCTCGCTGGAATTCGGAAACGCTCTTCTTCAACTCTCGGTAACTACCCCCCAGCGACCGGGCGACTTCCGGAAGACGCGACCCAAACAAGACGAGCGCGATGATTCCGAAAAGCACCATTTCGCTGTAGCCAAGACCAAACATCGCCTTCCCCCCCAGCGTTCTCGAATCCAAGGAGCCGAGCCGTCGATAGAACCTACCGATGACGATGGTGGACATACAAAGTGGCCGACCACCTCGCCATGCCGTACCCCTCGAGTACCAAAGAAAGTCAACCGCTTAGCGTAGTCACCAAGCGATGACAATGCATATAGGCCCACCACCGACTGATTTGCGATCCTGCCGGATCCATTGACGGCGGCCGCCTTGAGTTACTGATCGTCCGTCCGATTCTTCGCGTCCTGATCGGGATCTTCTCGCATCCCTTTCTTGAACTCAACGGCGCTTCGCCCGAGATTTCGCATCAGGGCAGGAAGCTTGGCGCTTCCAAAAAGGACCAGAACAATCAATCCAAAAAGGAGAAGTTCGGTGTGGTTGAATCCAAGCATCTCGTTGTAGTCTCCGTCGCCAAAATGGTGAACCAGGTTTAAGCCACAGGCGCAACAAGCGGCGAACGCTGGCCGGCCATCCTCTCAGTCCAACATCTGACTCTGCTGATCGATGCCAAACCAAAAAGAACGCCGCCGGAACCGTCTCGTGTCTTCGGGCACTCTATCGCTATTTTATTGGTCGTGGAAAGACTGTCAAACGCCTAGCTCCACCAGAGACCAACTTCCTGTCCCCAGACGTCCAGAAACCAGGAAAACACGTCTACCCAACTTGCAGTGACGACTCCAAGCTTCGAATCATCTCCCGAATCGTCAGACGCCCCTTGGCCAGCGAAAGCGAACTGTCCGACTCCAACCAAGCCTCCACCTTTTTCTGGGCGGAAATCACGGTGCTGTGCTGTCGCTTCCCAAAATAGTCTCCAATTTCTGCATAAGCGGCCCGCGTGTACTTTCTGGCAAGGAACATCGCCAGCATGCGTGGTTGACTAACCTGCTTGCTTTTAGAATTCGACTGCAGACTGTTGGGCTCCAGGCCAAACACTTCGCAAACCACCTTATCGATATCCGAGATCCGCACCAGTGGTTGACTGACGCGCAACAAATCTCGACAAGCCACCACCACTTCTTCCAACTCCAAGTTGCGACCGGTGATTCGTTGCTGTGTCAGCAATCGAAGAATCACTCCTCGAATCATCCGTGCATCCCCCGGGCAATGGCTGGCCAGCCAATCCATCGATGGCTGACCCAGGGAAACCGATAGGTCCGAAGCCAATTTGCGAACCATCGCCTGCCGGCAGTCGCGATCCAACAGATCGACCGCGCACACCACCCCGCTGGAAAGCCTTGCCAACAATTCGGGCCCCAGACCAGCCAATTCCGGTAGCGAGCGGTCCAACACCAGAATCACTTGCTTTTGGTTGCGGAAGAGATGATCGAGCGTACTTCTGAGCTCCTGGAGGGTGGCATTCTTCCCGATGAGGAACTGCACATCGTCGATCACCAAAACATCCACTTCGCGATACTTCCGCCGGAAGTTAGCAAAGCCCGAACCACGCACCGAATCGGTAAAGTCAATCAAAAACTGCTCGGCCGTCAAACAAACCACGCGGCTCATCCGATGCCTTACCCGGAATTGCTCGGCAATCGCGCGAGCCAAATGGGATTTCCCGACTCCCGAAGGGCCATGGAGCGTCATGGGGGTCATGGTGCCAGGAGATTCCAGAACCATCTGTGCGGCCATGTAGGCAACGCGATTGCACTCTCCTGGCAGAAACCCGTTCCACAGTTCACTCGACATCGATCGCGGCCCGACAGGAGATCTTGCAACACCAGGCCCAACTGCGACCCTGGCAACAACATTTCCACCGTAGTCGGAATCTGAGCGACTTTCCATCGCCGAGCCTTCCAGCCTCTCCGAATCATGAAATCTGCCCCCCTGCAATCGATGCGAAGGCAAACCATCCCGCCGCTCTCCATCCTCCCTCTCTGCCTTTTCCCCACGGGAGTCGTACCGACGCAACTCCGGCACTCGATCAGCGGACCTCGTGTCCGAAACTGCATCGGAAACTTCCTTGGCAACGATCACCAATCGGCGAGAATCCCCCAGTGATTCAGCAACACAGGCTTCCAGATCCTTGCGACAGAAACCTTGCACACATTCGGCCAAAAACGGATGCGGTACCGATACCACCACTTCCTCTGGACCAACTTCCCAATGCTCAAAACCCAGAAACCACAATGCCAGCCGCTCGTCCCCGATCCGAGCACGAACAGACTCAAAAAACTTCGTCATGGCCGCTTGGTGATCTCGCGTCATGCTTTTCCCAATCTCCCTGGGCTCTTAACTCCACCTAACTGCACCCTTTCCCTAGGCGGGAAACGAGTGCAGATTGGCAGTATTCCCTTTGATAACCGAGCCGTTTCCCGCGAATTCCTGCCGGAAACTGGATCCTTCCAAACAAGACCCATCCGCTTGCACACTGGCACTTCCCCATCGGGCAACAACCAGCAACAGCGACCATCTTGCGAAGAGGGACGCGATTTTAGGAGTGCTAGCACTCTAGTCAAACAGGGGGCAGCCAGTTTCCCGTAGAGAAGGAGAGAAACTTGAGCCGATCTCACGCACAAACGCGAAAAAGGTTCTCAGGTGCTAGTGCTGACCGGCATATTTTATCCCCCTGGAAGGAATGGTCGCCGAGTGGAATTGCTGTCGAAATCGAGCGGACCAAAATCACCAAATCTTCATTCGTGGGATGTCGGTGGAGCGCGCCACCAAAAGAGCAGTGAGCTTCGGTAAACCGGGAAGAATTTGAGCTTCTCCAGCAAGCCAATCATCGGTCGATTGCGGCCATCGCAGCTTACCCAAAAGCCACTCGCTTCCCAGTCACCGCACGCTCTCTGCTCACCGCTTAGCGGGTCGCCGGAAACCGACCGCTGCTGGGCCAGTAGCTCCATAGACTGCTGGACCAGATGACTAGCCAATCCACTTCCCCGCCATCTTGGCTTGACCCCTAGCCACCGCATCTCCCATCCCATCTTTGAATCGAGATTCCAAAGGACCAGTCCACCGACTTCCTGTGGCGATCGGCTGGTATCCATAGCCAACATCGCCCAAGAGGTCTCGCAGTCCGCCAGTTGCTGGGCGATCCATTCTTTCGGATCGATCTGGTGGTCCAGCTCCGGGAAATCCAAATGTTGCTGCATCGTGCCAACGTAGTCGGACAGATAGGCAGTCAGCTCCTTCGCCTCCAGCCACAACATTTGCCAGCCTCCAAAATCCACTGGCCGCTGTGTGTCTGAGCCGCTGCACTCTTCCGCCAAGGCATCGATACCGCGAAGCTGCTTTTCCCAGTGCACTAAGTCTCCGATCAAGTCGGGTTGCCACCACGAATCCTCTGGCATCCCTGCCATCTTCTCGATCCTGTTCCACTGCACCCAGCGGGCACCCGCATCGATCGCTTGATCTGCGACGGAGCGAAAGGAGAGCGTTGGATCGATGGCCTTCCAGGCATCCGAAACACGCCATTCCAGCAAATGAGCCGGGCCGTTGGGGGTCGACTGATAAAAAAGAAATCCGGCTGCGGTTTCCTTCGAGGAATCGACGCGATAGAGAAGGGCGCGAGCCATTCGGTCGTCGTTGGCGGCCTGGAGACGATGGTACCAGGCACCAACAGCCGGGCTCGACTCGCCAAATATCCATTGCAGCAAAACGTATGCGGCTGCCCCCTCGATCCGATCGATCCTCACGATGCAGCATCTCCCCTGTGGGAGCCCATCCCAAGGTTGGCTTTCTCGATCGCCCCAAGCAGTCTTCGCATTATTTCCGCAGGTCTCTGGAAATGATGACTCCTCATGGTTTCCCAAGACGTAAAATACCAGCGGCGAAGACGGCACCCAAGCCGCTGACGGGATCTCGCGAAAAGATCGGTTTCCGGCGGAACCAACTCGGGCGTTGTAGTTTCCAACGAACGACCGATTGGATCGAGCCCCTGAATTCGCCAAGGGCTGTTGGTTCATTCAAGCTGGTCCAGATTGCAAAAATATTCCATCCATGCGGGGAATTGCGATGATGACTCGATCGGTCCGGCGGGATTCAGCAATTTGTTTTTTGATTCTGTCGTTTTTCCTCCACCTGCCTACCGCCTTCGGACAGGAGGCGCTTGAGCGATTGGAGAAACAACTTCAAGCCGACAAGAACCCTTTTTCCCAGGGGACTTCGGAAACATTTGTGCTCCCCGAACCTATTGCCCAGGAAGTGAAAGTCCCGCCTTCGGCCAAACCCACCAGAAGACAACCTCCAGCTCCTCCCAACGCCCAATTATTCCCGAGTCGATCGGTCGATGCAGTCCCCGATGCCCGGCCCGTAGCGCCTCTGGATGTCGCCGAAGATGGATCCTCCCCAACCCAACCGGCAGGCTACCTGGGACTGACAGCGGAGAAATGGGGAGGCGGCGGGTTGGGCCTGCGCGTTGTCGAACTGGTGCGAGACGGCCCCGCATGGAAGGCTGGCTTTCGCATAGGAGACCGCATCCTTGGTGTGGCCGGAAGGTCGATCAGCGATCTAGACCAGTTCGCCAAGACGCTATCCGAACAGCCAGCAGGAAAGCCGGTACGTTTTCTGGTGCGCCGAGCGGGCCGCAATATCGATCTGGTTGCGGTCCCGATCGACCGACAATTGGCCGATAAGCTGTTCCCGGGTACGCCGGAGCAATTGCAAGTGGACGTACGCAACGATCCTGCCTTTCTGGGCCTAGTGATCGGCGAATTGTCGCGGGAGTATCGAAAGCAGTTTGGCGTCGGTCCCTTCCGCGGAGCTGCGGTTCTGGACGTCATCAAGGAGTCGCCGGCGGCCTTGGTGGGAATCAAACCAGGAGACTGCGTGGTCCAAGCCGCCGGGGAAGAAATCCAAAGCCCCGAAGAACTGACGGCATTACTCGCCGCCAGAAAGCCGGGGGACGTCCTTCCGATCAGTTACGTTCGTGGCACCATGCGGTACGAAGCCGAAGTCTTGCTGACCAATGAAGCGGGTGCTGTCCCCATGTCGGCTGCTATCATCGAAGAAGCCTCTCCCTCGACGCCCCCTGCAACACCCGACCCCGCCTCCCAGCAGGTCGACCAACTTCGCCGCGAACTGGAAGAAGCCAAACTCCGCATGGAGCAACTCGAGCGGCGTCTCCAGCAGCTCGATCCCGGCAAGCGAAATTGAGCGTCCGCCCCGCCGACGAAATCATCCACCATCTGGCGATGGTGGCTACCAAGATGTTTCCTGTAGGGTGTGTGAGCCGGTCGCATGGCCTTCGACGCCGTGACGGCGACAGTGCGTATGGGTGAAAAACCCCGATTGCGAAAGCCGTCGCGACCGCGAACACACCAGAACCAAAGGTTCCTACAAGCCCATCCACCATCTGGCGATGGTGGCTACCAAGAACGTGATGCCAACGAAATCATCCACCATCTGGCGATGGTGGCTACCAAGAGCGTGTCAGTTCAACTAGCTCCCACTTCCGGCTTTCTGTTCAGGCTCAGGCCGGAACAACGCAAGCAATCGGGTGGTGCTTATCATCGGCTGAGGGATGCAAAGTTCTATTCCCCCTTCGCGAGGCAGCATCGCAAGCAGGAAGCGATCGGGGCGGCGAGATACGGACGCGAGAGAACTTTTGAGAACCGAACATCAGGGGCGGACGACTTGAACCTGGGTACTGGTATCGACGGGTGTTGGGTTCTGACGACTGATGACGCGAGCTCGCAAGATGATCGGCTGCTCCAACTGCGGTGTGATTCTCAGTTTCCACTGGAGCACCTCACCGGCTCGCACCGTCCGGATCGTCTCTGTCGATACGATCCCGATCGACTCAAATGTTGTCTGATAAAGCCGGTCGATGTGCTCCAACGATTCAATCCTGACCCCTTGCGGCACTGCAACCGACACGATGACGTCCTGATCGTCCACCGCGCGCAGATTCCTCAGGAAAAGATCGAACGTCGAAACCCGATCGGTTGGAATCGGGTCGGCCGACGGACGAATCTCCAGAGCCCAGGGACCGGTTGATTCTGCCGAAGGCTGCCCCAGCGGCTCGACTGGAGGAAGCACCGGACCTGCACCACCTCCCGGCCCCGCAGGATTGGCGGGCATCTGCCCCAGCACCTGCAGCTCCATCCGGTCACTGCCCTGGATGCCATCGGCAGACTGAGCTGTTGCGGCCAAGGGGACGGAACCTGGGAGCACTCCCAGAAGCTGGGTATCGAGTTGGACCATGGAGCCGGGTTGGAGCGGACCGGGGAGATTCCACTGCAGGACTCCTTCACGCCGAGGAGTCACCGTGCCGTTGCTGGCCTGCACCGCCTGAACCGCATTGGGATATTGGAACTGCACCTGCACTCCAATCAGCGGCGCGGTACCGCGATTGACCACCTCGGTCCGGACGATTTTTGTCGTGCCGAGATTCATTTGGGTCAGCCCCCCGTCGGCCATCAAGCGGACGGAGAGGGCAGCCTGAGCGGGAACGGATGCCGCGGCAGTCAGTTGCGATTGGGCTGAGGCAAGCGATGTGCTGGTGGAATTGGCCGTGGCACGAATCCCCAGAACACCTTCCTTTCTTGCCACTAGGCGTATCGGCACCACCACGCGCTCCCCCGCCGCCAACGATCCAAGTCGCTGTTCTACCGAATTGCGTTCTGTGCTCGCTTCCACCAGACCAGTATCGGTCTCCACCAACAGTTGGAGATCGCTTACCGACTGCTTGCCTGTATTGACCACGGCGATGGAGTAGGGGATTGGCTGTCCGACTTCAACACGTTCTCCGATGTCGGAAGAAAGAGAGATCTGAAGGCTGGGCTTGGCCAATCGAATCGGCAACGATTTGCTCACCCGCATCGATGGTTCGGCAGAGACGGCTTTGGAACTTCCGGTGGCAGAAAACTGTACTGTCGCATCGGCCTCAACCGTTCCAACCAGTTCCAGAGCGACGTCCAACTGCTGTCGAGCAGGCAGCGTCCCGATTTCCCAGACGGCGGTTCGATCGGTCACTTGGGTCGCTTTGGGGGTGGTCCCCAACAGCTGCATGCCAACCGGAAGTTCGGCCCGAAGGACAACATTTTCCGCAGCAAGATCTCCCGCATTGGCAAGGGAAGCTCCCAAGGTGAACTTCTGGCCCGGCGTGGCTGCCTCGGTGCCACCCGCGTTGAGCACTAGTTGCGGGGCGCTCCATGAAACCACGGTCTGGCCCCGCCCCAGGATCAATTCCTTCATCTTGGTGGAGGCTTGAGCGGGGCGCACCACTTCGATGGCGATGACGGCCGAACCAATTCGATTGGCGACATTCTGTATTTCCACTGTCGCATTGCCATCCTTATCCACAAGCACCTCCGCCCGCTCGGAACCCGAAGGAAGAAAGCGAGCCACCTCGGGGTTTAGCGATCGGTAGATCACCTTCCAACCTTCGGCGCCGATGAACCCTTCCGACTGAAAGACCTGGGTGACGATGCGAGCAGTCGATGAGTTTTCTACGGTGATCGGATCAGGAAAACGCCACTGCGCGTCGATCCAGTAGATCATGACGGTCTGGCGACGCTGATCCCAAATCTTGCTGTCAGGGGCCAGAACCGTGATGCGGCTGACTCCTTCGCTGGGGCTTGTGACGCTAAGCCAGGTCTGACCCTTTTTCAAAAAGAGATCGTCTGTGCTCTTTGGACTGCCCCGCGTGATCCGACTGGCCAGCGAACTGGTGCGGCCCCGGGCAAAGTCGACATCGACCTTCTCCACGCGAGTCGATGCATTCCACTGATGCAGTGGCTTCCCCTTCCATTCGTCTCCCACCTCAAGAAAGGTTCCGACGCTATCGGGAGACAGCATCCATTCGATCGGCTCTTTGGTAACAAAGAAGCCATCCTTGCCACAGATGGCTGCCAGGATCACCACCTCCCCCCCCACGGGCGCGACAATGGTTGTGGGAGTCACCAGCAACTGTCCGGTGTCTCCCCGGTCCGCATGCATTCCGGTGCCAACCGGCTTGGCTTCCGGTGGGGCCGATCCGTCAACGCACGGCGGGGGATCGACTGGCATCTGAAAGGCGCTCGATGGTTTCAGTCCACAGGCATGGCTGTTGGTGGCCCCCGAGGGGAGAACCGAACCATGTCCAAAATGATCGCTCAGGCCGGTCGTGAATTGGTGAGGCAGGAAGAGGCACTGTCCGGTGGGGTCGATGCGTGGACATTGCAAGGAGTGGCAACCAACCTGCGAGGGAAAAAGAGCGATCAGAGCCAGCAAGCCGTGAACGATCCAACCGGCACCAAACGAGGCTGGGTAGCCGCGCCCCGTCCGATCCCATCGTTCCGCCTCCATCGCCGCTCGCCTCACCACGATGGTTCTACCCCCCAAACGTCACCCAGACGGTATCGATACATTCCCGCCGGGAAACGTACCCCGTAGCACAGCCAAGCGTGGGGATCACCATGCAGCAGGCTGGAAAAAGTCGGTGGCACCAAACGAGCCTACCGGTTGTAGCGGATTTGCTGGGACCGTTTGCAAGCCGCCTCTATGGATCCAACCCTGCCCTGCGCCGGGAATGCGAGTCGCCTGGTGGGGAATGCGAGTCGCCTGATGGGGGAAGGCGACCTCCGCGGCCATCGCATCCGACGCTGGAGACAATCTCAGGATGAGAGGGGCTTACTGCAGAGAGGCCCTTCCTGGCTTGGCGAATCGCAATGGAGACAGGGTCGATTGCCGGCGCATCCATCCGATCAGAAGAGCGGATTCGCACCGCTCCTGTTCAGCTGACCAGCCGACGACTTCTGGAGGATTCAGAAAATAACGTACCGAATGCTCTTCGATCATCCGCTGATTGGACGCGAGCAGTGGATCGGTTGCTTCCGATCTGGAGTTGAGTACGACAGCCTGAATCGCTAGTCCGCTGGTAGCGATCGCGGCCAGACTGGCAAGCGTCTGATGGACCGCGCCGACTCGATTGTCCGCTACCAGAATCACGGGATACCCAAGCCGTTCGGCAAGATCGGCATTGGTCATCGACCTGCTGATAGGCGACCAGACACCCCCTGCACCTTCGACGAAGAGGAAGTCACATCGTCCCGACCATCTTGCCGCGCCCGCCAGCAACAGCGATTCATCGACATGCTGGCCGATTTTTTTTGCGGCTTCCTCGGGAGCCAAAGGATCGGGAAATCTCTGAGGATTGATCCACTCCAGCGGGTACCTACCACCCAGCGCTCGATGGTATCGCCACCCATCATCCAACTGGCTGTCTGGGATCGCCATCGCTTCTCTCACCCCCCACGGCGACACACCGCTGGCAACTGGCTTGTAAGCGCCGATGGCGACATGGCATTCTAGTGCCTGGCGCACCCAGCAACTTCCCAAATAGCTCTTCCCCACATCGGTATCTGTACCAAGGATAAACAGGCCTTCTGCTGGTGGCCTCCCGGATGGTTCCGGGGTAGCATGTTCGATACGTTCCATCTTCTGTTCCGCTTCCTGCACACGACATCGAGGCAAGGTATGGCCGTCGTTCGTTTGGCACTAGTCCAGTCGAAGGGATTTCCCGATCGCAACACGAATGTGGATCGCGCGGTCGATCAGATCGATCGAGCGGCTCGCGAGGGCGCGCAGGTGATCTGCCTCCAGGAATTGTTCCCAGGACAATATCCTTGCCAAGCGGAGGACCACCGGAAATTTGCGGAGGCTGAACCGATTCCTGGCCCCACCAGTCGCTTGCTGCAGGATCGAGCCCGATCGCTGGGAGTCGCCATCGTCGGGTCGCTGTTCGAGCGTCGTGCACATGGCCTCTACCACAATACCGCCATCGTCTTCGATGCCGATGGTTCGCAAGTTGGCTTTTATCGGAAAATGCATATTCCCGACGACCCCAACTACTACGAGAAGTTTTACTTCACTCCCGGCGACACCGGTTTTACCGTCGCCAAAACGCGATTCGCCACGTTGGGGGTCGGCGTTTGCTGGGACCAATGGTATCCCGAAGCCGCTCGGCTCTTTGCCCTGGCCGGCGCTGAAATCCTGCTGTACCCCACCGCGATCGGATGGCTGGACGAGGACCGTCCGCAGTACGGTGCCAGTCAGCATGCCGCTTGGGAGACAATGATGCGTTCGCACGCGATCGCCAACGGCTTGTTTGTTGGGGCGGCCAATCGTGTGGGACGGGAATCGAATATCGATTTCTGGGGAGCTTCCTTCGTCTACGATCCGTCGGGCAATTTACTCCACCGTGCGGCTCACGACCAAGAAGCCCTAGTGCTGGTCGATTGCGACCTGGATCAGATCGATGTGACTCGAACCCACTGGCCCTTCCTGAGGGATCGCCGGATTGATGCCTACGGCGATTTGACGAAACGTTTTCTCGGGGAATGACCCCTTTTTCCAAGGATCGAAATCGCTTCGGGTCCTTTGGTTGGTGATAGCCCCACTGCGGGGTTTTCACCTGCGACCTCTGCCTTGAACGGAACACGCATGAGCGACTTGGTCTACTGGCCAGCCGAATGGCACCCCCACGATGCGACTTGGCTGGCCTGGCCTCACCAGGAGAGCACCTGGCCGGGGCGGCTCGATCGCATCCCTCCCGTCTTCGACCGCCTCGCAAGAACTCTGGGAGAGGTCGAGTCGGTCCATGTTCTGGGAGGTCCGGCTGGATCGTACGAACAGGCGCGCGAACGCTTGCGAGGTGCTACAAACGTTCATGTGCACCGGATCACAACCGACGACTGCTGGATCCGAGACTACGGACCAACCTGGGTCCTAGAGGATCAGGGAAGACGGGTCGCTGGCGTCGACTGGCATTTCAATGCCTGGGGTTCCAAATACGAATTGTTCTGGAACGATCGCGTCGCTGCCCGACGCATTCTGCATTCCTGTCGACATCCAAGGATTGCGTCCCCGCTGACATGTGAAGGAGGCGGACTGGAGACCGATGGTCAAGGGACGCTGCTTGCCACCAGCTCAAGTCTCCTGACCGCCTCCCGCAATCCCGGTTGGACACGGCAGCAGATCGAACGGGAGCTTGCTCTGAGACTGGGCATTGAAAAGGTCCTTTGGATCGATGGCGGGTCGCTTGCTGGCGACGATACCGACAGCCACATCGACCAACTGGTCCGCTTCGTCGCCCCCGGTCGCGTCGTCGCCGCCGTCGCGTCGCGGGTCGAAGACACCAATGCACCGGGACTGGCGCGTCAGTGGCAGTCGATCCAAGGGTTGGTCGATGCTCGGGGCCGCCGTCTGGAATGCATCGCCCTGCCGATCCCACCGCCACGTTTCATCCAGGGAATTCAGGTACCTGAAAGCTACTGCAACTTCTATATCGCCAACGGTTTGGTGGTTGTACCGCAATTCGGATACCGAGCTGCCGATGACCAGGCGATGGGGATCCTACGAGAACAATTCCCGGCTCACACACTCGTTGGCATCGACGCCAGCGATCTGGTTTGGGGGCGAGGCGCGTTCCACTGCGCGACACAGCAGCAACCGCGCCCTATCCCCTCCGATGCTTGCAGCACTTTATCCCTTGAGGCTCTTTCATGAACTCCCCGCCGCTTCCCGATGGCCTGCGAAATGGCGACCTAGTGGCCGCGATCGCTCAAGATGCATCAAGCCAGCAAGTGCTGATGATCGCTTGGATGAACCGCGAGGCGTTCGAGGAAACATGCCAGACAGGATTTGCTACCTACTACAGCCGCAGCCGACAACGGCTCTGGCGCAAAGGGGAGGAAAGCGGGCATCGGCAACGCGTCCTAGAAGTCCGCGTCGACTGCGACCAGGATGCCGTACTACTGCAGGTGGAGCAGCAGGGGGCAGCCTGCCACGAAGGTTACGCTTCCTGCTTCTACCGCTCCTGGAGCCCCGATGGATGGCTGGAAAACCAACCGCGACGGGTCGATCCACGTACCGTCTATGGAGATCGGAAACCTTAGCGATTTTGCCGGTCGTCGGGACAACTTCGATTCGCCTCACCTTTCTACGCTCATTGGCCGACTGGAGCTTTGTTGATGGATCCATCTCAAACCATGGTGTGGCGCTGCAGCGATTGCACGCCTGTTTCCTCCCAGCGGCAAGGCGTCCAAGGCGATGATCGAACTGTTCCATTGGATGCTTGGAGTCGTTTTCCTGGCGGTATGGATTCTCGTGGGGGTCATTCTCACGGGGGAATCCAGCTGACGGCGGTGCACAGCAAGGTCCCCTCGGAGCAACCCAAGCCTTCGGTTTCGCGCCCCGGAACCTCTTCCAGCCTCACCGGAATCGCACTGCTGGCCCTGACGATCTTCGCATGGCCAGCCACGCTGTTCGCAGAGGAACGATCCCCGAACCTGATCGTCATCCTCGCCGACGATTTAGGCTTTTCCGATCTGGGCTGCTACGGAGGGGAAATACCTACCCCCACACTCGATCGACTGGCCGCTGCAGGCATTCGCTGGTCCAATGCCTACAACACGGCCCGCTGCTGGCCCACACGCGCCTCGCTGCTCAGCGGCTACTACGCGCAGCAAGTACGCCGCGACTCTTTTCCCCAAGACCAGGGCTCCGCCAGCCAAAGTCGCCGCCCCTCCTGGGCCAGCCTTGTCCCAAGCCACCTGAGAGCCGCTGGCTACAAGTGCTACCAAAGCGGGAAATGGCACGTCGACGGCCCTGCTGGCGATGCGGGTTTCGATCGTTCCTTCCGCATCGAAGACCACGACCACTACTTTCTTCCCAAGGGAGCGTTTCTTGACGACCAGCCGGTCCACGTCACCGAATCGATCGTCGATCGAATGCTCCAATTTCTCCACGAACACCACCAGAGCCAGGACAAAAAGCCGATCCCATTTTTCGCCTACCTTGCCTTCACCGCCCCACACTTCCCCCTCCAGGCTCCTGCCTCCCTGATCGCGGCGCATCGAACAACCTACCAACCCGGATGGGATCAGATCCGGCAGAAACGAAGCGATAAGGTACTGGAGCTGTTCGGGCCCTCGATGGCCGCAGGCCCCTGGGAACTGGAGATCGGCCCCCCCTATGCATTCCCCAAGCAGATCGAGTCGCTAGGAGAAGGGGAGGTGATTCGGGAAGGCCCTTGGAGCCAATTGAGCCCCACGCAGAAAGAATTTCAGGCCAGCAAAATGGCGATCCACGCAGCGATGGTCCAGCAAATGGACCAGCAGATCGAACGGGTTGTCGATTGGCTGAAGCAGCACGGCCAATGGGACGACACGCTGATCTTGTTCCTATCCGACAACGGGGCCAGCGCCGAAATCATGGTACGAGGCGACGGCCATCATCCAACAGCACCGCTCGGCAGCGACAAAAGCTTCCTCTGCCTGGGACCCGGCTGGTCCCGAACCTGCAACACCCCAATGCGCAGGCACAAGACCTGGACCCACGAAGGGGGAATCGCAACGCCCCTAATCGCTCACTACCCCCGCGGCATCGATGAAGGACGCCGAGGCATCATCCGGCATGATCCTGTCCATGTCATCGACCTGTTCCCGACGTTGATCGATGCAGCTCAAATCCAATCCGCTCCCTCCGAAGCCCCGACGCGACCAGGAATCAGCCTTTGGCCAGCCATCCGCTCGGGAACCGACCCGGAATTCGAACGCACCTTGTGGTGGCTGCACGAAGGGAACCGTGCGATTCGGATCGGCAAGTGGAAAGCGGTCGCAGCTAAGAATCAGCCGTGGGAACTCTATGACATGGAGTCCGACCGCGGTGAAAGGAACGATCTAGCAAGCGAGCACCCCGATCAACTGACGGGACTAACCACACGCTGGCAGGAACTGGCCGAGTCGTTTCAGGAAGATCGTCAAAAGCCTTAGCCGGCCAGTCCGTTGCCCCACCAATCGCGGCAAGCCATCGCCAAGGACCGCGTTAGGGATTGTCATCGCCGGAATCAGGCGGTGACTTCGGTGCCTGCGCATTGGTCAATTGATCGATCTCCTCCGACAACTCCCCCAAATCGGTCAAGGTCTTGACCGACGGTTCCCGCGGCCCCACTGGGCGATGCTTGCATGTGAAGAACTCGCGCAAGTAACGCTGAAAACCTTGCTCTTCCGGCACCTTGAAGCGATCCCCCTTCTGCAGGATCGGCCGGTATTCATTCATGGAACCAAACATGCGATCCCCGGCTAGTTGGCAGGGGTACCAGTGCCCCTCCCCCTCCGGATCGACCAAGTAGAACTCCGCATAGCAGTGGTTGGGGATCCAAACGCACCGCGCCGGAATCCCTCTGGAACGACACATCGCGACAAACAGCCCCGTCATCTCCTCACAATCACCGACGCGCTCCTTGAGCGCCTCTTTCGTCGATCGCAAGTCACCTTGACGGTATTCGATGTTTTCCCTCACCCAGTCGTACATCTGCTCCACCTCCCGCCAGGCACCCTCTTCTGCCTCACCCTCGAAGGGTTCCAGAATCTTCTTCATGGCGCGATCTTTGGTATCGATCTGGGGACTGTCTCCCAGGTACCAGTTGAATTCCTTTGGAACCTTCTTGGGGATCTTCAGGCCGTCGGTGCGCTGTGGCGATTTGGTGAACGACTTCTCAACTTCGACGGTCAAGATCGCCTGAAAAACACCCTGAGCGGGAATCGTCGGAGCATCGACGACCAACTGGACTCCTCCACCCAGAACAGGCCGCAACTGATGGACCGCACCCGGTGGCAGGTCCGCAGAGATCAGTCGCACCTTTTGCTCTGGCCAGTCGGTTGGAAAGGGAATCGTCGCATGAAGCCGCGTGCAGTTGTTGTCGTTGGCATAGAAGGTCAATCCAAAACGCATCGGAAGCTTTCGCGTCGCCCAGAAGGTGACCGCATGCTCGCCCCCTTTGGCCCCCTGCTCGCTGGCCCCCTCACCCTCCTCTTGCGCATCAAGCCGCATCGGCAACACCATGAGAGATGCCAGAGCTGTGAGCATCATCCGCCGATCGAGTGCATTCATCCGGCTTCCCCTCATCGCGTTTCCCCAGCGCCTCGCTTAGGACGCTCTCTTACCCACCAATACCATCGTTCTGTCATCGACCGGTGGCCAGCAAGCAGCACATTCTCGAAGGCAGAATCGAAGCATCCTGCCTGATCGGCATAAACTGCCCAGGAATTCCGATCCTCCCCATGAGGATAGCTTAAGAGCGATTCCCAAGCCAAACTTTGGCTTGAAAGCAACTCCGGTTCGGTCGCCCCTGTCTGTCACTGGGAACGCCTGATCATCCGGGGAAAGAAGCGGATGACGATTTTGGCTTCGGCGCACAGGGTACCCGATTCGACCCCACCCACCAACGAGCGAGGTCTTTTGAATCCGATCGGCTAGGAGCCGAAAAGGCTAGCTGAGAATGATCTCGTCGACGGTGCGTCCCGACGGAATCATCGGGAGCACATGCTCCTGGTAAGGCACCTGCACGTCCAAAACGAAAGGACCTGGATATTCGATCATCTCGATCAGCGCTTCCTTTAAGTCCGACTTCTTCTGGACGAATGCTGCGCCGCAGCCATAGCCCTTGGCGATCGCGACGAAATCGGGGTAGCGATCCGCCACCATGGCGTGAGCGGTGGTGTTGCCGGGCCCAGAGGCTTCCTCATGGTCGACCGGGCCTAGATAGGTGTGAGCCCGATTGGCCCCCATGAAGCGATCCTCCCACTGCACCACCATCCCCAGGTGCTGGTTGTTCAGCAGCAGCACCTTGACCGGAATCTTTTCGCAGTGAAGGGTCGCCAGCTCCTGGATATTCATCTGAAAACTGCCATCCCCGTCGATATCGACCACTAGCGCATTGGGATTGGCCACCTGGACTCCCATCGCCGATGGCAAGCCAAATCCCATCGTCCCCAGCCCCGAACTGCTCAACCACTGCCGAGGTCTTCGGAAGGTGAAGAACTGGGCGGCCCACATCTGATGCTGCCCCACGCCCACGGTGATGAATGTCTCGCGATCCTTTGTCAGATCCGACAAGGTACGGATGGCATGCTGCTGCAGGATACCATCGAACTGCTCGTCATAACCAAACGGATACTTGGCCTTCTGCTTCATGCAGTGATCGACCCATCCGGAGATATCTTCCGGGGGCTGGACAATCTTATTCAATTCGCTGATCGCATAACGGACGTCGCTGCAGGCCCAGATGTGAGCCTCTTTATTCTTGTTGAGTTCCGAAGGGTCCACATCGACGTGGATGATCTTGGCGTGCTTGGCGAAAGCCTCCAGCCTTCCCGTGACGCGATCATCAAAACGAACCCCCAGCGCAATCAGCAGGTCGCAGTCGCGCACCGCGAAATTGGCGTACGCACTACCGTGCATCCCAAGCATATCTAGCGAAAGCGGCCCATCGCCGGGATAGGCTCCCAGTCCCATGACGGTCATCGCAACTGGAATCCCGGTCAGTTCCACCAACTTGCGAAACTCTTCCGACGCCCCTGACGCGATCACGCCTCCCCCGACATAGAAAACTGGACGCCTTGCGTTGCGGATGGCAGCGGCGATCTGGCGAATCTGCTCTGGGCGAGCCAGCGGCAACGTCGGGCAATAGCCAGGAAGGTTCAAGGGCACCTCCCAATCGACTTCGCAGCTGTCCAACTGCACATCTTTGGGCAGGTCGATCAAGACCGGGCCTGGACGCCCGGTGGTAGCAATCTGGAACGCTTCTTTCATGACCCTTGGAAGATCCTCCACACGGGTCACCAAGTAATGGTGTTTGGTGATGCTGCGGCAGATTTCGACGATCGGCGTTTCCTGAAATGCATCGGTGCCGATCACCGACGTAGGCACCTGCCCGGTGAGCGCGATCAGCGGGATCGAATCCATCTTCGCGTCGGCGATGGCGGTCACCAGATTGGTCGCTCCAGGTCCACTAGTCGCCATGGCAACACCGACCTTGCCAGTCGATCGAGCAACCCCCTGCGCCGCAAAGGCTCCCCCCTGCTCATGCCGAGGAAGGATCGTTCGAATGCGATCGGCATACCGAGTCAAACTCTGGTGCAACGGCATGCTGCATCCGCCAGGATAGGCGAAGATGACGTCCACGCCATGATCCACCAGCGACTGGATCACAATATCGGCGCCGGTCATCATCTTCGTCTTCTTCTGAGCGTCCACCAATGCCATCGCAAGGTACCTCCTCGGCTTCCAAGAAACTCCCATCCAGCCGCCCCAAAGTCTCTGCCTGAGCCCAGCCCGGACGGTCTTCAGAATAGGCCATCGCCCCATTTCGGGCAACCTCTTCTTGCCGCCGATGCAAAGCGGCCCCAACTCCACCCGAACACCTCAGACTACAATCAAATCGATCGGTTCCGACAGCCCATACATCCGGTAGAGCCCCGCTGCTACCACCAATCGGTGTGCGAGACATTCTCATGACGTGGCTTTGGGTAGCATTAGGTGGCGCGATCGGAAGCACCCTCCGGTGGGTACTTCTACAACTCATGGCGATGTGGCCTGGCCCTCAGTTCCTCTGGCCGACTCTGCTGGTCAATCTGCTGGGATGTTTTTTCACAGGTCTGTTCCTGGGATGCATGCAGCGGGCTCCCGAATGGTGGTCGGGAGTCGACCCAGCGGTCCGCATCGGTCTGCTAGGCGGCTTCACCACCTTCAGCGCCCTGGCGGCCGACCTCCATCGGCACCTCTCCGCCGGGCAGATTTTCCTCACCCTGGGGCAGGGGATCGGACATCTGGTCCTGGGCTTGCTGGCTCTCCACCTGGGAATGATGCTCATCCAAACCAAACCGCTCACATGGTAAACGGGTCGAAAAAAATCCTCGTCGCCCCAGCACCAACTTCTTTCATCCCGGGGCCATCGCCCTTTTCCTTCCGAACGACTGAGAGATTCCCTATGGCATCCCCTTCTCTTCCTCAAGTCGACTGCTTGACTCCAATTCTTCACGTCCGTAGTGTCGAAGAAAGTATCGCATGGTTCTGCACCCTGGGATGGCGACCCGGCTTTCGGTGGAACGACTCTGGCTTGCTGCCACCAGCAACTTCTGGAGTTCCCTCCATCGCTAATTTTGGGAGTGTGCAGAACGACAAGTTGGAGATCTTTCTTTGCTTGCAGGGTCAGGGCCCCTTGGGAGATCGGGACCAAGAAGGGGTTTGGATGAGCTGGTGGATGCCCAATCCTGAAGACGTCGACCGACTGCACGATGTCGCTCTCCAAGCAGGTTTCCACATCGACCAACCACCTACCGACGAACCATGGGGCGTTCGAGAATTTCATCTACGGCATCCCGATGGCCATGTGATGCGAGTCAGCAGCGGCGTGACCGCAGACAAATCGACCAACCAACGATAGGAAGCCATCCCATGCTCCATAGACGATGGCAGTGGATCATTGGCACCATCGCGTTTTGGATCCTGCTGGCATTGCTCCAGAACGCTTGGTACTACCCGCGTCTGCCCGAACAAGTGGCGATCCACTTCAATGCGTCAGGAAAAGCAGATTCCTGGGCGTCCAAATCCCATGCCACATTTCTGATGCTGGGACTCCAGATTTTCCTCCCCTCCTTCCTACTGCTCACCTCTCAACTGTCCCGCTCTCTTCCGATCCAGTGGATCAACCTGCCTCATCGCGAATACTGGCTGGCCCCCGAACGAAGAGAAGCGACCCTCGCATCGATGGAACAATGCCTCTGGTGGATCGCCATGGCGACCTGCCTGTGGATCCTGGTCGTCAACCACTTGACCTTCGTAGCGAACGTGTCGGGGGAAAACCTCAACCTGATGCCGTTCCTGGTTGGGCTTGTGACCTACATGGCGATCGTCTTTTACCTAGCCGGAGGGCTGGTTTGGAAGTACCGCATTCCAAACTCTAGCTCTCTCCCACCCTGACAACCACACAAGATGAAAGGAAAGGAATATGATTCGATTGCTGGTACTCTACGGACATCCCGAAGACCCTGCGGCATTCGATCGCTACTATCAGGCGATCCACATTCCTCTGGCGCGCCGCCTGCAAGGACTTCGCAAATGGACGATCGGGAAGGTTGAGGGAACCCCTGCTGGCACCCCTTCGCCTTACTATTATGTCGCTGACCTCTACGCCGATTCGCGAGAGCAGATGGAAGCGATTCTGGCTTCCCCCGAAGGACTTGCTGCCGTCGCCGATGTCCCTAACTACGCCACCGGTGGCGTCACTTTTCTTTACACGGAAGTCGAAGAGGTCCCGGTATGAACTAGATGCCTGCGCTCAGTAGTTCATCTGAAACTGGAATCGAAGAAGCGTTCCCTGAAATTGGCCATAGGAAAGCGTGTCGGCCTGCGATCGAGCGATGGTGTTCGTTCGATCGGTCATCGTGTAGGAAGTTGTCAACTCGGCTGCTGGATGAATCTGCCACTCCAGTCCCAATTCGAACTCATCGATCTGGGTGGCGGGACTATTCCGCTCGGACTTGTATCCACCGCGAAAGTAGTTGTATCGGGCATACGGAAACCACGTCCCATAGCCGTTCTTGATCTGATACATCGTCTGCACGTAGCCACCCGTTAGTGAACTCTCCTCCACCACCGTCTGAGTCGCATCCAACGACGGCCCGCGGCCAATCGTCCACTCCGACTGAAAACCGAGGGGCTGTGGATAATAAACCGCCGTCCAGGCCAGCCGATTGTCAGCTGTTCCGTCCCGATTGGAGAAGGGTGCAATGGCCGGCCCAACTCCATTGGGACTGATCGGTGAAGTCAAAACAACATACTCACCCGCATACCCCTGCATCCCCAGTTCGTACCTCTGACCATTGGCCAGAATGCCTGGATAGAGAAAGCGTGCGACCATATGGATGTTGTCGTTCTGCTCCCGAAATGATCCACCCTGCCCATTATAAAAGCCAAAGGCGAACATTCCGTAGTTGCCCGATCCCTTGAGCCCCATGTCAATCACTTCCTTGAAGAACTCCTGCGCAGGTTCCGGGGTCCAGTAATAAATCACCCCAATATCTCGCTCGTTCTTCACGTCGCTGTTGAGCGCATCCGAGCGATCCAGAGGAAGTCGATTCGAACTGCTCTGCATGTTCTCCCAACCATAGGGAATCTTCGACTGACCGATACGAAGGCGATGCACCTTGGTTTTGTCGATATAGAAATCCCCGTACCAGTCACGCACCTGCGTGAACTGGATCGAATCATTCACTCCGGGAATCAGTGCCGCAAAATCGGGTTGCAGGTAGACTCCCAGATGCTCATGCACATCCCCTTGGAGGATCAGTCGCGCTCGACGTATCGAGAAACTCTGGTTGTCCCCCACCGATGGATCCCCCACCAGATGCGGCGGGAAACTGTCCCGCTGAAGACTCAGGTTGTCACTGATCCGCACCTGCGCATAGCCGCGCAAAGTTAGCTTCTCATACCAAGGCTTCTTCTTCTCCTTGGCACTCTTCTTTGCATCCTCAAGCTGCTTCTCCAGCGCCTCACGGGATGATTCCAGACTGCCGATCTTCTCTTCCGCTTCGGTCAGTCGCTTGGTCAACGCTTCGATCGGATCCCCTTCGCCTGCCAGCTCCCCTCCCTCCCGGCCCAACATCGCTCGCCCAGCCGCAATCTCGCCCTGGGAAACCTCCGCCGTTTCCTCCAGGACCAACGGCCTCACTGGGACCGGCGGGCCCTGGGCAAAGAGGTTCGGGACCCACACGAACAGCAGAAAAAACAAAATGCATGCGGTGCAATTCCGGAATTGCTGGCAAACCATCATGCCTCACATTCTTCGAAAACGGTGAATTCTTCATCGTTGACGAATGAATATTCGGAACAATCGATACAGTTTCTCCATCTTTCGCGACGATTTCTCTTCTATTGCGATCTGAAGCATCCACAGTCACCAACCGTTAGCGAAAAGAAATGAATCGATCGATCGAGCGACTTGGGGTGACCAAGCGGTGGTCGGATGCCGTCGCCTGCGGCGGCCTGCTCTACTTCGTCGAAGTGCCTGATGATCCCGATGCGACTGCCCAGCAGCAGTTCCATCAGGTTCTAAAACAGGTGGAGGAACGACTGCAGCAGGGCAGCAGTGATACCCAATCTCTGCTGCAGGTGCTGATCTTCCTACCCAACCCGGAAGATCTCGCCACCTTCAACGCCATTTGGGATGCCTGGGTCCCAGCGGGTCACGCTCCGGTGCGCGCATGCATCCATGCAGCGTTAGCGGCCCCCGGCTATCGCGTGGAACTGGTGGTTACGGCCGCGCGTGCCAACCCCAATGTTGCGGCACACTGAACCGAATCGCGAAACGCGAATACCGATCTAGATGCCTCTTGAGGGACCTCCCGAGCAACCGATAGGTCCTTGGCTACGTAGCCTGAATCAGTGATCCTATCGATCCAGTCCAACTCCAGCCAAACCCTCGGACTTTCTTCGTCGCCTAGGCACCGCTCTCAAATCAAACCGGGGACCCAAATCGGCCTTGGTACTCGGAGCCCACAAACACACCGATCCGATCGCCTAGGCCAGCAACTTCCGAATCGGCGATTCCATCGCGTCCGCCTGGCGGACGAAACCAAGATCGGAGGGGTGAGACCCATCCGTGGTCGCCTCCCCATCGCCTCCAAGAAGCGGCTCTCCCTCCAGGTAACTGATTCGCTGGACTCCCCGATCGACCAGACGCCGATACGCCTCCTTCAGCGCCTCACGACTAGTCCGATGCCGCTGCTGCCTTGCGGGCAGCAACCATGCGTTGGCGTAGGTCCGATCTTCCACCAGTAGGATCGGCATCTCGGGCCGCAACTCGCGGAATCGTGTCACAAAACCCTCGGCCCTGTCAGCTACCTCCTGCGCTTCCATGTTGGGCAGGCAGTCGATCACCATCAATGCCGAATCGATCTCCGCAAGGAATTGCCCGACCTCCCATTCCATCTTGCCGTTTCCACTAAACCCAAAGTTCAGGACTGGGCGGTCCAGGCGCTTTCCTAGCAACGCTACGTGAGACATCCCCGGTCGCGAAGCACAAGCTCCTTGGGTAATCGACGTACCGTAAAACAAAATCGGTAAATCCTTTCTGGGTGCGATCGGTTCCCATATCGCTTCCTTCGGGACTCCGATTCGCAATTGCTCGATCCCGTTGTAAAGCGGCAGATCCAGATGATATTCTCGCATCAGCTCCGGAAGATCAGCTACCAAGGTCGCCTCCACTTGGCGCTGCTTGGGCTGAGTCACCGCCACCCAGCGCCATCGCCCCGAAGCATCCCCAGAGGTAGTCCCAGAAGTATCCCTTGCATAGAGATCGACACCGCTGACCCCCGTGGCAGGCATGTGAGGCATCGCCAGTGAATCGCCAGTCAGACGGTAGTCCACCGAGACGTTTTTGGCATTGGTACGAAATCGAAACGACATCCCCGCTGAATGGCGACTGAGGTTCCACACCGGCTCGCGCACCACCCCCTTCGCTCGCGCAGGAAGTCGATCAAACGGCGACTCGGTGTCCGCAAAACCTTTCCCCTCGATCCCCCACTCCCGTACATCATGCCACTGGACCGCATCCTGCGATGCCGCTAAGCGGGCCGTTGCACACCAGCCAGCCGCAGCCGCCGTTTTCAACATCCACTCGCGGCGATTCCTCTTCCTCGGCATGCTCCACCTCCTGAGCCAAGTCCATAGAAAGATCCAAGATGCCGCTCGACGACCGATTCAGCGCAGGAATCGAAACAAGACAACGCGACTATCGTACCCCAGAATGGGAGAGAGAGTGACGATCCAAGCCGCCCCGATCGATGTGAGGGACGAACAGAATGAATCAGCCACCAAGCGGCTTGCCGTGCGACAAGACTCACACGCCCGATCGTCGCCGCATCCAGCGACGCCCCGCGATCGCCAATGACGCAACACCCGTCAGCAGCATCGCCCCAGGTTCGGGAATCGGTGCTAGAAACGACGCCGTCACCGAAAAGTTGTCGATCGCCAAACCATCGTCAGAACCGGAGACATTGAAATCCTTCCAACGAAACCAAATCACTTCGTTGGGATTCAAAGTTACGGAAATCTCTCCCGCCAAGTTGGTGAAAAGACTATTCCCGTCTCTCGCACCGGCCGTACCGGTCTGATCAGGCGTCACAAAGTTCAGGGTTGAAAGTCCAGTCCAAGTTCCTGCGGTCAGTGATAACGAAGTCGCATCGGTGGAGTACTCGAAATCCAGCCGATCCTCCCGACTGGGCGCACCCAAACGCCAAAGTTCGCCACGGTAGCTGACACTCAGTTTTTCAATCGCTGTGGTACCCTGATTGATGAACCTTGCGCCAATTGTCGGTACGACGGTGCCGCTTAAAAGACCTCCGAAGGCGCGGTCCGTCGAACCGCTAGCTCCAAAGCTATAGGTGTTCCCGGTAGTGCTTGACCCCGTCCCCACACCATACGACGTGTTGGCACCCGTCCCGGTTTCATTGAAGTACCAACCGAACGGCACCACGGTTCCGGTCGTACCCGTACTGGCCAGCGTGTCGAAGTCCTGGGTGTAGTTGGTGGTGCTATCGGTCAGAACGATGTCAGCCTCGGCAACGGTGGCGAAGGCTACGCCAAACGAACAGAACACCATCAAGAACCGGAACAGCATCTTGGAGTCTCCCCACGCAAACCCATCGTTGCAAACGGAAGAAGCGGATTCTTCGTTTTTAAAGCTCCCTCCATTAATTCTTAACCATTTTGCCACCCTTCGCAATAGAAATGCAAGCTTTTTCCATCCGAAAAACCAGCCCGAGCGGGGGGGCAGGACGCCGACTATTTGGGAAAAGTGAGGATTTTCAGCCCTGCCAATGTTCGAGGCACCGCTGGATCGCCTCCTCAACCGGAGAAAGTTTCAGGCCGGCCGCGATCGCCTTGGAACTGTCCAGGACGCAATTGGACCGTGGCGTTTTCGCTGCCAATGCAAGGAATTCCGATTCATCTGTGAAAAACTCGAACGCCTTGTCCGAAACTCTCCGCTCCTTGATCCACCCAACGATCCTCCGGGTGGTGATCGCTCCGGGATTGGTCAGATTGTAGATGCCGAAGGGGAGATTCTTTTCGAAGCAATCGATACAGGCTGCAGCGAATTCCGGGAGGCAAGTCAGCGAGTTTTCCGCGTCGAGCAGTCTGGGGTAGTGGAGCAACTTGGCCAGGTAATTTCTGGGCGTATTGCTTGACTCAAACGGCATCCGGGGTCGCCAAACATAGCATGCATGTGCCCCCTGAAGCACCTCCTCTCCGAGCGCTTTGCAACCGGAGTAGAAAGAACAATTGTTCTGACGAAAGCTGAAATTGGGCCGATCCGACTCGCGAAAGCCGCCACCATCAGGCCGTCTGCCGCTGTAGATGCAACCCGAAGAAACGTGCCCCCATGGAATTCCGACCGCTTCGCACGCCTTGCGGAACGTACCGGGGAGGACGCAATTCCCGGCGAGGCACTCTGCCTTCTGCAATTCGCAAGCATCGACATTCGGCTTCCCTGTGAATCCTGCCGCGTTAATCACCGCAGAAGGTCGCATTTTTTCTAGCCAACGTGCAAGAGCCGCCGGGTGGTCCGTCGCCCATCGTTCAATCGGAACCCAGGGCAATTCCCGACGCTCCAACTCCCTGCAGAGCCAGGAACCGACATAACCTGATCCACCAGCAACAGCAAACACGCAAGCACAAACTCCTGCGACTTCGTTCAGTCGACGAAATAGATCTACTGACTCGGTTTGGCGATCTTGTCTCCGTATTCATCGGTCCTGAAAAGGAAACTCAGATCGCGCTCCAGCATTCCATTTTCGGACCTCTGCCAGAAATGCCAAGGCCCATCCAAGCGTAGTCGGATGTGCAAGAAATAGCGACCCAAGTCAGCTTGCTGGTGGTCGGTAGGATATGCGATCCCACTTCGACCGGAACTGGTCCACTCCACTCCATCGAACGTGCGATCATCGTGGCGCCATTGGCTCCTGCATTCGCGAGAAGTTCAACCAACTCCGGCAGTCCGCACAGATATCCGAGGACTTCCAGAAACTTCGGTTCAGAAAGAAACAGAACCCCTTGCCGAAAAGTGCCGTCCATCGGAGTAAGCGAGGGAGTGAAGGCCGGAGATCACCCATCGAGCTTTTCTGACCGGTGGGTCCGTCCGCTCAGTCCAGAGGCAACTCAATGGATCAGGGGATTGCCGAGACATCAGGCTTGATGGATCATTGCGTTTTGCCGTCCCTGCCCCATCAGGAGTTTTAAGTAGCTAAAATCTGCCCCAGTGATTGCCGGCCGTACGTTTTCCTTCCGTCCCCTTTTGCTTGGTGACCAATTTTGAACAAACGACCACTCACGAAGAAAGAGAAGCGTCGAAGGAGAAAAAGCAGGGCGGAATTCATGACCGTGTTTGTCAATGGTCGACAGAAGCAAGTGCGGCGGCCCCCTTTGGTCGATGGCATCCCGGTAGACGAGTTCCTCGCACGAAACGCTGGTCCGCTGTGGTTGCACCAAAACGAGATGTGGGAGATCATGCCCCTGGACGGCGACTCCGAAGCGGGCACCGATGCTTTTAGCCCCTCGTCAACGCAGAACTCGAAACCGGCAACTCCAGATCCGGATGTTATCCCGTTTTAGATACGGCACTCGCCTTCGCGATTTCCTGAGAACTTCCGCCGTTGAGGTCGGCCAATTTCGTGCGACTGCCGGATTCACTGGCAAAGACTGCGGCCCAAAGCAATTACCGTGCGACCGAAGCGACAGATGAAGGCCTGCCATCGACACGGCTTTCTGCTCGGCAATCAAACGGCCATCGTAGAGTCGGGTGACCTCATTCACCGCCAAATGCAAGCCCACTTCAGGCGATCAGCGGCCCATGGAAACTCCGCAACGGATTGAGCGGTGAACGGTTGCGGATATTGAATCGGCAGGGGAAATCACCCAGGTAGTGGAGGATAACGGACTTGAACCGATGACCTCTTGCATGCCATGCAAGCGCTCTCCCAACTGAGCTAATCCCCCTCAGGTTCGACGATTATGCACCAAGGTTCGCCGATTCGTCAAGCCACCTTTCCTGGGACGCCACAGAAGGCAGATGGCCGATTTTTCGGTGGCTCGTTCCACGTTCTTCTGGGACGAAGAGCATCGGCAATTACACTGGTTCCATACAAGCAGACACAGGATCTGCCGGCAGGATCCTGGGGAGAAGCCCCCAGACTGCTTGGAAGCGAACTTGGAATCATCGCCGGAGGACATTGGTGCGCAGAGCATGCCATAGAAGATCCGGGAGGATTGCGACCAAGGGGCCGTGCGGATTCAGTCTTGTTGAACTGATGATCGTTCTCGGCTTGGTCTCGCTGATGGCTGGTTTGCTTTTGCCCGCTATCCAGTCGGCTCGCGAAGCGGCTAGACGGTTACAGTGTGCGAACCAAATGCGTCAAGTTGGGCTGGGTCTCCTTGGTTTTGAAGCGGCTCACCGAGTCTTTCCCGCTTCAGGCTGGACGCGGGCCAGCCGAGCCAATCCGTCGGGAGCTCAGCATGGCTGGCGAGCAGCGCTGCTTCCGTACCTCGACGCACAGAGCCTCGCAGTTGCTTACCGAGTCGATGTGCATTGGTGGTCGCCTGAGAATGCGACGGTAGTTGCCCAGCCCGTACCGGTTTTCCGTTGCCCTTCGATGCCTTCCAACCCGCTGACTAGAAGCGCTATCGCCAACAGCGTACGGCCCGCGATGGTTTTCAGTATGCCTCTAGAAGTTGCGGACTACGAAGCGCTACAGGGAGTCCAGCCGAAAGCTTTTCCGAACGGCAGATACGATGCATCCAACCGCTTTGCCATCCTGCATCGCAACTCGGAGACACGCTTTCGCGACGTGACGGATGGTTCTTCCTCGACCATTGCAGTGGTCGAAGCCTCGGGCCGTCCCACGGTCTATCGCCTCCGCGAAAGACAGCCTGGATTCAGCAACGACCAGGGAATCGGATGGGCCGACAGCGAAGGCGCGTTCAGCCTGGATGGGTCTAGTCGCGATGGGCTTCAGGAAGGCTGCACGGCAATCCAAGGTTGCCCCTGTGCAGTCAACTGCCGCAATGACAACGAGCCCTGGTCGATGCATCCTGGCGGCTGTCATGCCATCTTCGCAGATGGCCATCTGCAATGGCTGGATGAAAGCATCGACCTTGGGGTGCTCGCTTCCATGGCGACTCGCGCGGCAAGCGACTAACTGGGGATCCGTTCACTCCCTTCGGCAAGCCACAAACGAGGTCGCACCGGCGATGCTACGGCGCCTGCTTGCGCAACTTGCGTTGGAGCGACCGACGATGGATCCCTAATCGCCTTGCTGCTTCGGAGATGTTCCCTTCGCAATCGGCGAGAATGCGGTGAATATGTTCCCATTCGGCCTGCGCCAAGGTTGGGGTTGGAATCGCTGCTTCCGAAGCCTCCACCCCCACCGACTCGGTGGTCTTGGGCGTTTCGAAAGCCCGCAGAATCTCATCGGCATCGGCTGGCTTTGGAAGGAAATTGACCGCCCCCAAACGGATCGCCTCGATGGCAGTTGCGATGCTACCAAACCCCGACAGGATGACGATGCGGACATCGGGCTGCACCGCGATCAAATCGGGAATGAGGGTCAAACCGGATCGCCCCGGCATCCGAAGGTCGATGACAGCTCGTTCGGTCGGCCGCAACCTGTAAAGCTGCAACGCCTCGTCCGCATTCCCCGCAACTTCGACTCGAAATCCTCGCTCTTCAAAGGCCAACGCCAATCGGTCTCTTAGAACGAAGCTGTCATCCACCAGAAGAATACTCAGTGACTCCATCTTGCAATCCACATCCAACGGTTTGTCACATCCAACGGTCTGACTGCTCAGGGCGAGCCTCTTTACCGAGTCAACCAACCAGCTCTTGGAACCGACAAAGCCAACGGCATGGCTGAGGTCCAGAGAGCCGATTCATCAGGGGGCTCATCTCGCCACATCCAGGTTACCTCAAAGCTGGCGGTGCGGCTACGATACGATAACTCTTCTTGCATTCGTCAAGCCACAGGCAACCGGACGGTAGCAAGCGTTCCAGATCCGATCCTGCTCTCAAAATGCAACTCTCCACCCAACCGTCGCAGAACGTTCTGCGTGAGAAAGATACCTAGCCCCATCCCGTGCCCCGGCTCTTTCGTCGTGAAGAAGGGGTCGCCGATTCGCTCCAGAGTCTCTGGATTCATCCCATGACCGGAGTCGGAGATTGTCAGCAGCCACTCGGTCGGTGAAGTACGCAACGTCACTTCGACCACTCCGCTTGGGGCGCTGGCATCCAGTCCGTTTTGGATCAAGTTGCGCAGCGCCACGGCCAGCGCCCGGACCGGCAGCACCGCCTTGGCCTGCGCCACAGCAGGAGGCCACACAAATCGCACCCGATCCAGTTCGCGAATCCCCATTCGCACTTGCTGCAAAAGATCATCTGGAGTGACTGGATCCAACCGTTCTGCGGCCGCCTCGCCGGCGCTACTCTTCATGCGAACCAGAATGTCCCGGCAATGATGGACCTCCGATCGAATCAGAGCGATGTCTTCGGCCAGGGCAGCAGCCGAAGGATCGGCATCGGCTCGCTTGCCCAATTCATGAACCACCACCGCGATCGTCGACAAAGGCGATGCCAATTCGTGACCCGCACCGGCGGCCAAAGTCGCCAACGCCTCCAGACGCTGCATTTTTGCGTTGAGCAGCTGACTGTCGCGCAATCGCTTCTGACCTTCGCTTAGTTCGTTGTGGATTTTGGTGATAAACCAAGTCGTCAACAGGGCGCTAGTGGCAAAAGCAACCGCCAATCCCTGGTGGCGCACTGGCCAGGCCGTGGACGTTTGCCCTCCAGGGGTGAGAATCTTCAGAGGCTGGTGCCATTCGATCAGCCCCAGAAGGAGGAGAATCGAGCTACTGGCGATCACCCAGGGCCATGGCGATCGCAGCATCAATCCCGAAACGGCTAAGTTGACGAAGTAGAAGAGCAGAAAGGGGTTCTCCGGCCCTCCTGTCAGCGCCAGCATCGCCGTCAAACTGCAAAGGTCCAGCAGAAGAACACCGAAGAGGATCCACTGTCCCCTCCAGGATAGCTCGTTGGTGCTCGGCTGGTTCCGCAGTCCGGAAACCCAGAAGGCAAGAGCGATGTTGGTGGCAACCGTCAACGCCACCAAGCCTGCCAACTGCGACCAGGGGAGATCCCTAGTCCACCCAAGTGCCACGGCAGTGATCGTCACCACCTGCCCAACCGCGGCAAGAGTCCTGAGGACGGTCAGCCAAGTCGCAGTTTGCTCGAAGGTCCAGGAACTTCGGTCGCCTTGCCCCAGATTCCAATGATTCATCGGTGCATCATCCAATGCGTCACTCCACCACGATCCCATGACGGCAGGCGACTTTCGCACCAGCCCTCAAAAAAACCTTTAGTCCATTCACGAAGGCACGACGCATGCATGCATCAGGTCGCGCGTCGCGATCGGCTTGACCGACCATAAAACCTCGGCTGCCTGGACCCCCGCAGAGAGTCCATGCGAGTGGGCCAACGCGCGGACCCGGTCGAAGATCGAGCGCTTTTCAGGAGGGAACTGGGTCTGATAACAGGCGATCGCATCCATCTTCTGCTCTAGATGGCCCGAAATATCGTGGAGGACTCGGTAGTCGGTGGCACCCGACGCAGCCGGATCGAATACCAACTGGTAGTAAAGCTGCGCGGTGACGGTATGCGTCGGGAGGTTGTCGAAATAGGAATCCCATTTGGACAGCCTAGCGTAGAAGACCGCAGCGTCGACGATAGAGACAGCTTGCTGATGATCTGGTGAAGCCATCGGCGTTCGGCTTCCCAGACCAATCACCAAAGAAGGACGGTGCCTACGAATTTCCTTGGCCAGCAGAACACGTGCTTCGAAGCTGTCGAACAAGCGACGATTGGGGAGCGGCAAAATCTTCCGCTCCCGCACCCCCAGCACGCGCGCTGCCTGATCAGCCTCCGCGATGCGGATCTCAGGCGAAGCGCAACCGGGAGTCGGTTCCCCATCGGTCAAATCCACCATGCCGACGCGGTGCCCCATCGCCACCAACTTGGCCAACGTGCCACCGCATCCGATCTCCAAGTCGTCCGGATGCGCTCCAACTGCCAGCACGTCCCAGTCATCTTCCATACCTTCCTCCAAGGGTCGCTTTTCCACTTCCCCCCTCACAGCCATCCCACCTCCCGCGGTGGCTTCCTTCACCGACCGCTCCCCAAGCACCACCAGCCCCCATAGGTCTGTGGGCGAAGGCTTGCGGCCAACGATCTCCAGGATAGCTGACACGCCATCCGACCGACTACCGCCTCACCCCCTCGTTTGCTAGATCGCCCCTGCCACTAGCAAAATCTCGGTTGGATGAGCGAAGCGGAGGGTGCCAAGAACGTAGTTCGTGTAGGCCCGACATCCGCTCTACGATTTCCGCCGAATCGAACGATGGTGGAACCAGTAGGTTGAGGCGAAAGAACGCCCCCTTAGGGAGGGTTGGGAGATTGCCCTGCCAAAGGGAAGGGAACGCGAAGCAGTCCCAAAAAACAAAGGCTCCAAGTCTCTGGAACTTCCTCCCCTTCAGTTCGCTCTGAGCAATGCCAAGCCAGAAAGCGAAGAAAGCGAAAAAGGTTAAAAAACGATGGTCCGCTTCGTTTAGCCCCTGTTTCATGGCATGGGATTGTGGGATATTTTGGCGATTGGTCCAGCGAAGTTTGGATCTGATTTTCTATTCTATGGGAGAACGGGAAAAATGGCGATTAATCTATTGGACATGGTCAAGTCGGCTGTCGTCGGCCAGGTGGCTGATCAGATCGGTTCGGCAGTTGGGCTCGACAAGAGCAAGACCTCGGCCGCCGTCAACGCAGTGTTGCCGGCACTTTTGGGCGGGATGGCCAAAAAGGCTTCGACCCCTGCCGGAGCTTCGGACCTGATCAAGGCATTGCAGGACAACGACAACTCGATCCTCGATAACTTGGCCGGTGCTTTCGCTCCCGCCAAGCAGTCTTCGATGCTCGATTACGGCATGAAACTGCTACCGATGCTTCTGGGCGGTTCCCAGTCGACCATCATTTCGCTCATCGCCAAGATGTTTGGCTTTGGCGATAAGGGAGCCAGCAGCCTGCTGGGTATGTTGGCGCCTGTGGTGATGAGTGTCGTGGGCAAGCAAGTCAAGTCGGGGGGGCTGGATGCCAGCGGTTTGGCAAGTCTGCTGTCGGGTCAGAGCAATTTCCTCAGCGCAGCACTTCCTTCCGAACTGAAGAATGTCATGGGCTTTGCTGATCTGGGTGGTGCCAACCGTCCAGTCGCAACGACCACGCAGCGGACCACCACTTCCCATTCCACTTCCCACACTTCCCATTCGGCTCCGGAAGCTGGAAATCCACTGAAGTTCCTGTTGCCACTGCTGCTCCTGACCGCTCTTGGATTCTTGGGCTACCAGTTCCTGAAGCCCAAGCCCCAAGCCGCGACCGCGCCCGCGGTAACCACCCCCGCTCCCAAGGCTCCTCCGGCCGTCACTGCCGAAGTCAAGCCACCTGCCATGGATCCGATGATCGCCCTCAAGGAACAGCTCACCTCGACCTTCGAAGGCTTGAGCTCGACCCTGGGCGGTATCACCGACGAAGCCAGCGCCACCGCGGCGGTGGAAAAGATCAAGGCAGCCGCCACCGGCTACTCGGCTCTGGGCATCGAGAAGATGTCAGCAGAAACCCGTACTGGCTTGGTCCCCTTCCTGAAGCCGCTTTTCGACAAGGTCAAAGCAGCTCTGGATGTCGCCTACAAGATCCCTGGTGTCCAGGGAATCATCGAGCCGGTGATTGGCCCGATGGTGCAGGCCGTCTCGGCTGTCGCCGGCTGAGATCGATCGAATCATGCTCTGCGATCGCTCGGACTCGAGCCACCGCTGAGTTCGATGAAGGGGTCCCATCTGGGGCCCCTTTTTTGTTTTTTGGCTCTTCAGGAATTCCTGTGGCTCCGGAACCTAAGCGACTGGTCTTTCTCGGACTGGTACTCGAAAGAAGCGTAAGGACGCTGGGGCATCGAGCACCAGCACGAGTACCGTCCGCCTGCGACGGACTGAGTGCGAGAAATCAAAGCAAGGAGCGATGGAATGACCCGAAGAAGCTGTTTTTTAACTTTCTGAAAAGACAGCATTGGAAGGATGCATAAACCCGGAGAAGTCTAGCGGCTTCCTGGAATCCAACCTTTTCGATTGCACCGGTTTTTTCAACTTCCGGCGCGATGGTCGTTCGATATGCATCACAGACGTGGAGTCCCCGACGGTGGCTCGCAGGGCTTCAAGCATCGAACGCGTAAAGGATGACGCACATGAAAAGGGGTTATGTAGGAATTCTGCTCGCCGCGGTCACGATGGTCGCCAGCACGGGCTGCAATATCCTCCACCGGAACTGCAATGCGTGCCGAAGCCCGATTGGTTGCCGTCCCTGCAGCATTGGCTGGCAGAGAGGTGGCACTGACTACGGGAATTGCCTAGGTTCCCATTCCCATCCACAGGGTCTATGGGGACACCAGGGCCATGGTTTGGGTGGACACGGTCTTGGCGGCGGGCACTTGGCTGGCATGGCCGGAATGGCTGGAGCCGCTCACCCACCGCACCCGGGCGAAGGACCACCTTCGGGCATCGACGCTCCACAGGTTGCCTACCCCTACTACACGGTGCGCGGCCCTAGGGACTACTTCCTCGACGATCCCGCTCCGCTTGGACGCTAAACAAGAATCGCGATTCTTAAGGCTCTCCGTCGGACCGCAAAGCCGCGATCGATCCCTTCCCATCCAAAAACCTCGGGAAGGGATCGCAAGCTTGCAGTATGGCGTGAAGACCTTTGAAGCAAGCGATCCTGGGAGGGATTCGAACTGACATTGCAGAGTGGGCGGATTCCCGCTACCTACTCACCGAGTATGTCGGATCGTCGCAACCGGTCGTCCACTTCAGGAGTCTCTTGATGGCCCTGCTACTCCTCCCTTTGGCGCGACGGATGCTGCGGTGTTCCCTTGCCTTCCTCGCGCTGATCGCGATACCAGGCTGCAAGTACCAGTACGCGCACCTGATGAAGCCGCAGGCGGAAAACATGGTGGGTAGCCATGCTGCGGGGGCTGAAGTCTTCGATCCGCTTGTCGAAGAAGCGATCGCCAAACTGCTGGCTCGGCAAACCCATCTACCTGCCAATGCGGATCCTTCCTTGGGTATCGTCCCCAAGTCGGTCTGCTTCGTTGGAGTGGAAAACAAGAGTGCTGAGGAACTTGGGGACTTCAAAGAGCAGCTCTATCAGCAGATCGATGCCCATGTTGGATCCAGCGATGCCTTCGCACCGCTTAGTCGTCGGATGGTGGATGCAGCCCTCCGCGAAACCCGACTTCGGCCCGATTCGCTGATGGTCCCCTCCAACCAAAGGCTCTTTGCCGAGGTGTTGGAACGCGAGGGATCGCCAATCGATTACCTACTTTTTGCCACTCTCACTAGCGGCACCACCAAAAACAATGGTTCCTCCCAAAGGGACTACCTTCTGACTTTGGAACTGGTCGATCTCCACACGGGAACCTACCAGAAGGAAATGGCGGAAGTAAGAAAAGGGTACCACAAGAACATTCTCGGGCGATGGCTTCATTCCGGACGTGGTGGATCCTAAGCGTGGGCGCACCCCCGCCGTGGCTGCTTGGTAAGCATCGTTCGATCGCGAGCATCTGGCGGACAAAGTTCCGCGAAGGCCACTCTTTGAAGCGGCAGACCAACAAGTCGCAACCTGCGATATGGCCGTGGCTGGCGTTCCTGTTTCTCTTTTCCAGTGGATGTTCCAGCCATTGGATGCGGCTGTCGCAGCCGCGACGCCAATTTTACGACGGCCGGATCTCCGAAGCCCGTCAGAGCCTGGAGAAGATGGCCAGTTCCTGGCGGCGCGACCGCGATGTGGCGGCTCTCGATCTGGCGATGGTGGAGCTCTTCTCTGGAAACCCTGGGGAGGCAGAGCGAAAGTTGCGGATGGTTCGCGATCGCTTTGACGCACTGGAAGGCCCGCAGCTGGCCGCCTCCACAGTCGCCCTCTGGACCGATGACCAAGTTCGCGCCTACGCCGGAGAGGATTACGAGAAAATCTTTCTCCACTGCTTCCTCACCCTAGCCAATCTTCTGGACGATGGAGAGGATGTCGAAGCCTATTCGCTGCAGACCGATCAGAAGCAGCAGCAATTGGCAATGGCAGCTGCCAAGAAACTGGGGGACCAGGAAGAAGAGCGTTATCGAGAAATCCCCTGCGCTGCGTACCTCCGCGGGATCTTCAAGGAGTCGACGCATCGGGATTACGAAGAAGCATCTGCCTGCTATCGCAAGGTGGCAGATCAACTTGGAGATGCTCCGCCGCTGATGGCAGATCTCCATAGGGCCACTTCAGGCGTCCACAGCCGAAGGGGCCATGGCGTTTTCTATCTTTTCGCACTCGTCGGCCACGGTCCATACAAAGTCGAGCAGAAGGAGCATGCCACCAGCGATGCGCTTTTGGTAGCCGATCGCGTGCTCTCAGCCATCGGCCCCCACACGTTGCCACCAACACTAGCGCCGATCAAGATCACCGCCATCGCCTCGCCATCCCAATCGGTCGATTGCATTGGAGTGGCTGTCAATCGCAACTACCAAGGCGAAACCTGGACGATCACCGACTTCCAGCAGATCGCTTCGGAGCTCTACGAGGTGAAGCGGAAAGAACTGATGGCCCGTGCCGTGGTCCGGCGAGTCCTCAAAAAAGCCACCGTCTACACCGCCAAGGAGGCGCTTGGGGGAACCGATGGCGTCACCAGCCTGATGATGGATGGTGCCGGAGTCTTGTGGGAGGCGGCTGAACAGGCGGACACACGCTGCTGGGGACTTTTGCCCAGCCAACTCCAGGTGCTGCGAATCGAACTCCCTGAGGGCATCCACACCATTCGACTGCTCCCGCTGCGAAACGGTCAGATCCAAGGAACTCCAGTCGACCATTCGATCGCCATCGGCGATGGACTCAACACCTACGGAATCGTCTATTTTCCAGATGGAAATGCGATCGGCGGATTTCATGCCACGCTGCCTGGGGGTGGTAGCGACTCTCCTCCAGTGCCTCCCGATCCATAACTGCCCTTCTCGCAGTGGTTCCTCCCTTCTCTTTGGAACGCTGCATCCAGCCAACGGGCAGCGCTTCCCGCTACAATTGCGGCTGGATTCCAGAAAGTGGCAGGGGGTCAAGAGAAGGAGCGACGAACGATGAATCCTCGAGCACGGAAACTCTTCCTAGTGCGTCACGATACGCTCGGCTGGATATGCCTTGGTGTGATCCTGGCAGCGTTCGATGCGTCGGCCCTGGGGCAGGATGCGAATGCCCCACAGCAAGAACGCCCCGTAGCGCGTCTTTCGACTCCTTGGACCAACCAAGTCGATCGAACCAACCCTCATCCGGAGTACCCCCGCCCGCAGTTGGAACGCTTGACGGATGAGAAAGGCGAAGTCTGCTGGAATCATTTGAATGGACTCTGGGATTATCAGATCACCGACAAGGAGGCATCCGAACCTAGCCAATGGGAAGGACAAATCCTCGTCCCTTTCCCGATCGAAAGTCAGTTATCCGGCGTTCGGCGATGGGTCAGCCCCCAACAATCGCTCTGGTACCACCGCTCCTTCACCGCCCCGCCGCCACGCGACGGACAGCGACTGCTGCTGCACCTAGGAGCCTGCGACTGGGAGACAACCGTCTGGGTGGATGGCAAACGGGTTGGCAGTCATCGCGGTGGCTACGACCCATGTACATTGGACATCACCCAGTCGCTTCAGGACCAGCAGGAGCATCGGCTGGTGATTCGGGCGTGGGACCCCACCGACTCCGCTTCCCAACCCCGCGGCAAGCAGGTGCGTCGCCCGGAAGGGATCTGGTACACCGCGGTAACGGGCATCTGGCAAACGGTCTGGTTGGAGCGGGTGCCGGTCAGCCATATCAGCCGACTGAAGATCATTCCCGATGCGGCATCGAAAAGCTTTCAACTGGCGGTCGATTGCCAGGGAACCCAACTTGAACAGCCGAAGATTCGAGTCAGCCTAGAAGGACTTCGACTCCGCGACCAGCGGCACGATCTGCCAGCAGGACCGATCGCCATCGAAGGCAAACCCGATCAGCCGCTACGCCTGGCGATCCCCAACGCCAAACTCTGGACCCCCGATGAACCTTGGTTGTACGAGTTTTCGGTCGAACTGTGGGAAGGATCCAAGCGGGTAGACCGTATCGGTAGTTATGTAGGAATCCGTTCGATCTCGATGGGCCGCGATGACGAAGGCAAACCTCGCATGCTGCTCAATGGAACTCCACTCTTCCAATACGGGCCGTTAGATCAGGGTTGGTGGCCCGATGGGCTCTATACCGCCCCAACCGACGAAGCGCTTCAATACGATATCGACGTCACGAAGCGACTGGGCTTCAACATGGCTCGCAAGCACGTCAAAGTGGAACCCTCTCGATGGTATGCGCACTGCGATCGCCAGGGCCTGCTTGTCTGGCAGGATTTCCCCAGCGGTTTTCGGACCGGCAGCCATGAGGCGATTGGAGATGGAGCCCCCGATCCTGCCTGGAACGACGAACAGCATCAGCAGTTCATGACCGAACTGGAAGCGATGATCAACCATCTCCACAACCACCCTTCCATCGTGGTGTGGGTCCCGTTCAATGAGGGCTGGGGGCAGCATCAGACCAACGAAGTGCTTGCCCAGACAAAAAGTTGGGATCCCACTCGACTGATCGATGGTCCCAGCGGCTGGACGGATCGAGGGCAAGGAGACCTTTGGGACATGCACCGCTATCCGGGCCCCGATATGTTCCCCGTCACACCCAATCGTGTTTCGGTGCTTGGCGAATTCGGAGGTTTGGGGCTACCCCTGGAGGACCATACTTGGCTCGACAAAAACAACTGGGGCTATCGCACCTTCAACGACCGTCCATCGCTTCAGGAGGGATACGAGCAGTTGGTGACGCAGCTGCCAAGTCTCATCGGTCGTGGACTGGCAGCGGCCGTATACACCCAGACCACTGACGTCGAAATCGAGGTCAATGGACTGATGACCTACGATCGGCGGAGGATCAAGTACGATCCAGCACGCTTAGCCAGCCTCCATCAGCAACTTTACCTGCCGCCTCCTCGCGAAGTCATCCTCGTACCAGCCAGCGGCCCCGGAACCTCCGATCCAGCGGCCCAGCGATGGCGTTACACCTTCGAAAAGCCCCAGGAAGATTGGGAGAAAGCAGAGTTTCGGGACGAATCGTGGAACGAAGGGCCGGCCGGCTTCGGGGCGCTCAATCCCCCCGGCTCCCGCGTGCGAACGACTTGGAATACTCCTGACATCTGGCTTCGAAAAACGATGCGGCTGGAACCAGGGAAGAGGCAGGGAACGCTGGCCCTTTGGATTCACCACGACGAAGACACCGAGGTCTACGTCAATGGAAACAAAATCTTAGAACTCAAGGGGTACACCGTCGCCTACAAATTAGTACCGCTCACCCCCAATCAAGCGGCAGCCTTCCGCGAGGGCGACAATCAGATCGCCTTGCATTGCCACCAGACAGGCGGCGGGCAATACCTGGATATGGGAATTGTCGAGCTGATTCCAATGACGGATCGATGAATCTGGGACGAGGGACAATGAGGATGGACGATCAGGCGCAACCGGTTTCCCTGCGACGACTGGGTGAGGACCAACTGGAGATCACTTGGAGCGACCAGCGGGTGCAGCAACTCAGGATCACCGCGCTGCGTCAGGCCTGCCCCTGCGCGGCTTGCAAGGAGAAGAAAAAAGGCACTGGATCGCCCCCAAGCCTCAGCCTCCCTGTGCTATCGGCCGCGGAAGCTCAACCCTTGCGCCTTCTTCAAATGACCCCGGTCGGCAACTACGCCTACCATTTGCGATTTTCGGACCAGCACGATTCGGGGATCTACAGTTTCGCGCTGCTGCGTTCGCTGGATGACCGTCCCCAGAACGCGTTGGGATGATGTCGCCGCCCAATGAATCGGAAGTCGGCCGCCCGACGCGCGACGTCAGTAGCCTCCCAGATCGGCCGCCTGAAAGGCAATCGCAGGCAGCCCCAACTGAGATCGACAGGAATCGAGAATCGACTGGGTACGACTTGTCCCGCAACGCGTGGCACCCAGTTGACGTACTTCCTTGAGGCTCTCAAAATCCTTGACCCCACCTGCGGCTTTCACTTGGACTGCTGCTGGTGTAGCATGCCGCATCAATCTCAGGTCTTCCATCGTCGCTCCACCGGTCCCATAACCGGTCGACGTTTTGACCCAGTCGACTCCCAGTTCGCCGCAGATCTGGCATAGCCGGATCTTATGTGAGTCCTGTAGATAGCAGTTTTCAAAGATGACTTTGAGTTTTCGCCCTGCAGCATGCGTTGGCTCCAACACCGCCTCGATCTCGCGCCGCACCTCGGTCCATTGTCCGCTGAGAACCTGGCTGATATTGACGACCATATCGAGTTCCTGCCCACCGTCGGCGATCGCCTGAATCGCCTCCAATCGCTTGATCTGCGGCGTATGGCCACCGTGAGGGAAGCCGATCGTGGTGCTGGGGAGCACTCCGGTTCCTTCCAGCATCTGACTGCAGCGTTGCAGAAAGTAGGGGAGGATGCAGACGCTGGCGACATCGTAGGCGATGGCCAGACGACATCCCAGTTCCAGTTCGGACGCCGTCAGCATCGGTTGCAACAGAGAATGGTCGATCATCTTCGAATAGTCTAGGTAGGTCTCAGACACTTTAGCTCCTTTGGACGCAGAACGCCTGCTGGATGGTTTGGCACCGACGAAACCAACTGCCGTCGTCAGAAAAGCGACTCGATCGGTCTCCCCTCCTCCAGGATGGCGAAAGGCCTTCCCTGCCCATCGGTGGCTTGGAGGTTGGTCACTCCCATCGCGTGATAGACCGTCTTGACAATGTCGGCGGGCGATACTGGATTGAGGGCGGGGTATTCGCCAAGACGATCGCTGCTTCCGTATACCTGGCCTCCTCGAATACCGCCACCCGCCAGCACGTCGGTCAGGCAATGGGTCCAGTGGTCACGCCCCGCGCCGGAGGGCCCGCCGCTTCGAGGATCTCCGATCTTCGGCTTGCGCCCCATCTCGCTGGTGACCAGCACCAAGGTCTCCTCCAGCAAATGGCGGTTGGCCAAGTCTTCGATCAACGCCGAAAAACCACGATCGAACTCCGGCAGCAAATCCTCCTTGAGGCACTCAAAGTTATTGCCGTGGGTATCCCAACCTCCTCCGCTGGCGCACTTCCTTTGCTCTGCTTGCTTCTCATCCCCCATCCAGAAAACTGCAATAAATGGGACCCCCGCCTCCACCAACCGGCGAGCCATCAACAGACTCATTCCGTTGACACTCTTGCCATACCGCTCCAATACCGACTCGGGTTCCTTGGTCAAATCCATTGCCGCCGTCGTGCTGCTGGAGAGCAGTAACTGCATCGCTCTCTCCTGCTGCTGATGCCAAAGATTCCCGGAGGTCTGATGATCCAGCTGGCGACGGATACGATCGAGCCGTTGGCTGAGCGATTTTCGGTCGAGCAGTCGTTGGGGTGTGACAGGCCCCTCCAAAGTCAGCGACGGAGTGCGAAACTCCATCGGTGACTGATGGCTGCTTCGCACCACGAGGGGATCGTGAGCCACTCCTAGCCGACCGGCGAACTGCCCTGGCCGAGTGTACATCGGAGCTCCCGGAATCTCCGGCAAGGTGATCGCGTTGGTCAGCTGACGATGCGGTGGACGTCGAGCGTCGATGACCGAGCCGAAGAAGGGGTAGTCGTCCGCATAGGGTTTACGGTCGTTTCCCTGCGACAGGAAGGTGGGGTCGGGGATCTGGCCGGTCAGGTGGTAGTAGTAACCTGCGTGGTGATCGTTGGTGCTGACCGATCCTCCGACGCCAGGTACCAATGCCAGGTGGTGAGCCTGCTTGCCCAACATCGGCAGGTGCTCGCATAGCCATAGTCCGGGAGCCGAAGTGGCTCGGGGTTCAAATGGCCCCCGATACTCCAACGGCGCCATCGGCTTCATGTCCCACATATCCAGGTGCGATGCCCCACCACTGAGGAAAAAGAGAATCGTCGACTTGGCCCTGCCGGGACCCGACGAACCGGAAGATGCCATCGCTGGCCCAGTGGCACCGCCGCTCAGCCCAAGAGCCGACACGCTGGCGGCTGCCTTGAGGAAAACCCTTCGCGAGTGACAGGAACTGTCGGGCAGCCAACGCGCAAGCATCCCAGAACCTCCTGGTGGCATCGTATTCGCACAGCCGCCACGCTCTCGACCACGAATCCACTCCTAGCGTCTCCCAGGCGGCTGTCGCACGGCGACTCTCCCCAACAGTATACCCGATACCAGAATTGGCTTCGGCAGAAATAACTCCGCTAGAAATCTTGCCTGGACGGGATGGTAGCGGGGGCTTTCGGCGGCGAGGGAGGAGGTGCCTTGTCTGGTTTTCCCTTTCGGAAAGGAAACTGAAAGAAATCGAATGGCATCTTCGGTAACTCCAGAGGCAACGCCGATTCCTGTGGTGACTCCGGGATCTTCACTAGATCGATCTGTCCCAACAGAATCAATTGGTCAGGAAGCTGCGTCAGATGCACCTGGGCTCCACCGAACCACTGGGTCCAAGGCGCCTGATAGGAATCGGGCGCCACCTTGCGATCCAATGCTTTGCCCGATGCTTGAGTACTTGTCCAACGTTGCATCCCACCGACGGCGGCCAGTTCGTACTGGCCGCCCATAGGACAGCGCAGCTTGGCATCCAGCAGCCTTTCTGCTACCTCTCTGGAGTGAGCGGGGGGGACTCCCAATTGCTGCTGAATGCTGTCGGTCAGCATACTGTTCCCCTCGCTGGCGCGGCGGACTCGCTGATACCACCAGGAAGCGATCCAGGACGCGATCTGGCTGCGGTGCAGCGGCCCTACAAACAGACGCACCTGCGCGGGATCCTCCGCAGGCTGGGGGCGCATGGCTGCAATGCATCGTTCCAGCACCTGGCGATCGAAACTGAGCAGACTGAATCCGGCCCCTTGCCAGCGCCACATCCCGATCAGCAACTTCGAGAAGCCAAGAGAATCGGGCGGCCCACCTCCCATCCCCCAGGGCAATCGATCCAGCCAGCCTGTTTCTGGCCAAGCCCCCAGGTAGATCGGAAGCGATTTGAGAATCCAGAGCGAGCTGAGTAGACCGCGATCGGACCGAAAAGAGGGTGGTCGATGATCTTGAATTCCCAGGATCAACGTGTGGCTGCTTGGACTATGTCGAGCCAATGGGTCGTCGACGACTTGGATCTGAGCATGAACGACATCGGCCTCCGGACGGATCACTTGAAGAGGGCTGGCGGGTGCCAGGATGGTAGCAAACCAACCCCATTTTTCCTTTCCGAACGGCGCCACATACGCCTCGACCGCAATCCGCTCCTGCACCTGATCCTCCGGGTGCTTGTAGCGCCGCATGCGGAAGACCAATGGATCGGTCTGTCGCCAGTCGTTCTGATAGAAATCGGCCTGCTTCCGATAATGGTCCGACTCCTCTTTGGTCACCCTGCCAACCTCCATGTCGGCAATTGGAAGAAAATGCCCCACCCCCCCTCGCTCTGGATCGACCCACCGATCACCTAAAGTCAAAACGCGTCCCACCCCATCCACGCTCGAAAAAGACTCGGGCAACAGCCTGAGCCGAACCAAAGCGTCCAAAGAACGGATCGACGCTTCAGGCGCTCCCTCCATTCTTGCAACCAGGGAGGCCATGTCAGCGGCCTGCAAGCGAGCACGAGCGGCCAGACGTCGCCTCAATTCGATCTGGGTATGGGGTGAGACGAGACCCCTGAGAAATTCGGGGGAAAAAAAACCGAACAGCACATCCTCCGGACTGGACGGGAGTTGCTCGCGCGCCAATCGGAACACAAGAGACTGCGCAAGTGAGGGACCGCGCCCCTGGGAAACCCGAATGAACCGCTCCACAACCGCCCTGCTGCTGGTGACCAGCAAATGCGAAGCGTCGGATACCATGAACGAACGAACCGAATGATCGGGGGTGGTCAACAGCGAGACGGTTTCTCCTTCGATCTCGACTTGCTCCTCGCGCATTCCACGCGATTGGCCAGCCGCCAGAGCCTCAGCACGATCACGCTCCATCGAACTGCGCAGCAGTCCCATTTGACGAGCCTGAAAGAGGACCCCCAGCGAAGGGCCATCCTGGAAGAAGAGGTCTAGCCCCATCAGCGCGACATCTTCGATCACCGCATCGCCAAACAGTTTGGCAACCATCGTGGTCCGCACCTGCAACCGGTCAGCGATCCGGCTGGAGGTCTCATTGTCCAACCCGCGCAGCATCAACGAAGGCAGCAGATCCCCTGCACCCTGCGCCGTCCTTCGCTCGAACCACAGATAGTTGGTGAAGGATCCAAAACGCAGATAAAAACAGTCGATCGGCACATGCTTGGCCATCGGTTCCAAAGCTACTTCTTCGCCTCCACCTGCCAGATCGACCGCAAGGTCTTCCCACCGCGGAGCCTCCGGCAAAGGAAGGATAGGCTGCTGCCTGGAATCGACCCCTTCCAGCACCTCTTCCAGAATCACCTCTCGCTGCGATTCAAAACCTGCAATCATCGCCAGCGTCGATGCGACATCCTCTCGGGTTACCCCCGGTATCTTGACCTTCGGTAGCCAACGCTGAGGCGTGCGGGCCATCCGCCTGGCAAGCATGGACAGCAGGTAGCGATCCACCAACCCAGGGTAGTCCTCGCGAGTCAATCTCGACTGCGCCTGATCGACGTAGCTTTGCCACCAATGAGCCACCATCGAATCGTAGGGATCGCTCGCTGTCACCTGTGGCGTCAACTTCATCCGCTGAGTCTGGTCCCCCACCAATTCGAGATGAAGTGGTTCTATGCCACGAAACAAAAAATCGATGCGCAGCTGACTAGGTGGTTCGACCGCATCGATCGCCATCCGGATGGCACCACGCAGGCGAGACAATATTCTGCCCTCCCCGGCAACCAGTGGATCGCCCCCTTGACTCCCCTTCGGCGGTAGACTTTCCCAGCTCATCGCCGGATAGAACAGACGACCATCTCGCTCCCGAATCTCAAGCCGATCCATGCGGGAGGTATCGACTACCCCACAAGGCAACCAAATGGTTGCCACGCCAAAAGGACCAGACTGGTGCCATCGAGCCACACCCGAAGCCACGGGGGCTAGGTCAGACTGGGCAGCGACCGGTTCGGCGAGTCCAAATATCATGCCCAGTAGTCCAAACAATCCGAGCAATAGCTGCCTCAGAACCGGTAGCTGCGCCCCTCCTTCTCCCTTGCCCTCGGAACCGCATTGCATACCCACCTCCTGCCCGGTCGCCTCCATGAATCACTCTGCTAAGGATAGCGTCCAAGTGGCAACCGCCAACACACCCGAAGCAAGAGCGCAAATGGTGCCTAGCACCTTCCCTACGCTAGCATTCTCCGAGAAAGGTGGGTGGCACCGATCACGAAAGGTGGGTGGCACCGATTGAATGCACCCGAACCAAGAGCGCAAATGGTGCCTAGCACCTTCCCTACGCTAGCATTCTCCGAGAAAGGTGGGTGGCACCGATCACGAAAGGTGGGTGGCACCGATTGAATGCTTTCTCCGCGAAAGGTGGATGGCACCGATTGAATGCTTTCCCTACGCTAGCATTCTCCGCGAAAGGTGGGTGGCACCGATTGAATGCCCTGCTAGCACTCTCCGCGAAAGGTGGGTGGCACCGAATGAATGCTGGCGTTCAAACTGCGAGGCAAATGCCGAAAGGGATTTGGTCTTGGTACCGAATCCATCATCTCCTACGCTTCCAGTTCCGTCACAATCCAAGGCCCCAGCCGCGTTTCCGGCAACCAGCAAACTTTCCCTTCGACTCGTCGGCACCCAAGCCGTACGGGCCAGAAGAAGCCCGTCTTCTTACCTTTGGCTCTTTGCTCACCGCCGCGACCTTCGTCCACCATTCCCATTTCTCGGAGACCGCCAGCAGATGATCGCCAACAGGTTGCGATGGCCCAAAGTCTGCCTGCACGCTTGGCCTGGGTGGACCAAACTTTGGAACGAAGGAGATCTTCGATCGCTCCTTCTCTCACTTTTGTTTGGCGCCCTGCTGAATCTCTGGTTTGCAGCCACTTGGACTTGGCCGCAATGGTGGACTACGCAAAGCTGGTGGTCTTGCCTCGCTGCACTCGCCGTCTCAGCCTCCGCTTCTGCACTCCTCGCCAAAGATTCCCTCCGATCGCTTGCCATGCGTCAGATTCCCGCCAAATCAACCGACCAGTGGCTGCGGGACGCTCAGGATTCTTACCTGCAGGCAAACTACCAAGAAGCGGAAGCTTCGCTGCATCGCATCTTCGCTGCTGGACATCAGGATATCGAGGCCATGCTACTGATGATCTCCGTGCTTCGGCGCACAGGGCGCATCGCGCAAGCCCAGTTCTGCATCGATCGATTGCGGCTTCTGGAACGCGCTAATCCCTGGCTTGCGGAACTCGATCACGAGCAAAAGAAGCTGCGCCAGCTACTGATGGCACCCGATGCCAACTCCAACTGACCTTGCGCCAACAGCGAATCGGACCAACCAACATCGACAAGCCTGGAGGCGGAACGCCCAAGTCACTGTGCACTGCGCCCCTTCTTGACTGGCTGAGCGGTCCAAGGATCCTCTGGCCATGCATGCTTGGGATAACGCCGCTTGAGCTCTTTACGGACAAGAGGGTAGGTGTTGTTCCAAAAGCTTTCAAGATCCTCGGTGACTTGCTGTGGCTGATAATTAGGCCCCAGCAGATGAACCAGAAGAGGCACTCGACCACCGGCCAGTCTGGGTGTCTTGGTCCACGAGAAAATCTCCTGGATGCGCACAGCCAACACCGGAGCTTGTATCCCCGAATAGACCAGCGACATCCAAGAGCCACTTGGGACCTGAATCTTTGAAGGTGCCTCGCGCTCCACCGTCCGCCGCTGTTCGTAATTCAATGACTCCGCCAACATCTCCGACCACGGCAGTTCCGCAACTTCCCGCAGCGTCCTCTTCCCCATGCATGCACTCTGCGTGAATTCCTCCCACCACTTCGAGTCATCCCAATCGGGCAATCCCGATTCCGGCATCCAATGTCTCAGCCACAGGACTCGCGCTGCATACGCTTGCCCCTTGGGCGATGGCACATCGCGTACCTTGGGCCATTGCTGCCTAGCTGCTGCCGCCAACGCTTCGACACAAGACGGATCGTCCGGGACGGGGATCGGCGTCTCCTGAAGCACTAGGTCCAGCCAACGCTTTTGGCGGCGGCCGACCAGCGATTGCCGCTGCGGATCGTAAACCGCAATGGTTTGAAATTCGACCCCCGCCTGGTCCAGCCATTCGACTTCCACCGGGGAAGAACCTCGCACCGTCGCATCCTGACCATTGGCCTCCAGGTCGATCGCCAAAAAGAACTCCCCTAAGAGGTTTCGATCCGTCCCCTCCAAGAGCAATCCCTTTCCACCCACCATGACGGCACGAGAATCTCCGATCGCTCGCCGCCTTGCTAACCGATCCGGAAAAGCCGCCAGCAACGATCGCTCCAGTCCCTCACTTGGTTCGCCTCCAGCTTCCGCTTCATCCGTAACTCCATCCGAAGCGATGCGATCCATCGATCCGCGAATGTCCTTCGATATCTTTGCAATCCACCTTGCTGCTGCAGGATCGACCCATCGCGAGTACGACTCGAAAGTCTCGTCGATCCCATACCAATGCATCAACAACATCCCTTGTCGCCCGATTTCCGATCGCTGCGACGCTACGATCCCCTGAAATTCACCGGGAACGACCAATCGCCCCCCTCGCCAAGGAGATCTCTCTGACAGTAGCACAGCCACCCAGCTTCCCAGATCGGCAACTCCTCGTCTTCGGGCTTCGTACGCGAGTTTGGCAAGTCTTGGTGGGAGGGGCAGATCTGCCATCGACCTACCCAATGGAGTCAGTCCACCCTCGGCGACCGCTCCTAATCTTTCCAAAAGCAATCGCCCCGCCTCCAGCGCCTCTGGACGAGGTGCATCGATCCATGGAAATCGCTCCAGATCCGTCTCGCCCCAACGCATCAGGGACAAGATCGCCGATGAGGGATCGACCCTGCGTATCTCTGGCTCCAAACACTCTGGCCTAGCCGACTGAACGGCAGGCTCCCAACAACGGATGCAAACTCCTGGCCCCAGCCGTCCGGCTCTCCCTGCACGCTGTGTCGCCGATGCCTGACTGATCGGCTCTAGCGAAAGCCGATCCAACCCAAGCTGTGGCTCATAGCGAAGCACCCGCGCCCACCCAGAATCGACCACCGTCCGGACCCCTTCGATCGTCAGCGATGTTTCCGCCACATTCGTCGAAAGAATCACACAACCGGCCACCGCATCCTCCATCACCCGCTGCTGCGACTCCAGGGACAGCCCGCCATGCAACGAATGCACCGACCGATTGGATAGCCCCCGGTCCAGCAATCTGCCTCGCAGCCGCTGTATCTCGCCAACCCCCGGCAAAAAGACCAGAGTCGTTCCCCCTCGCTGGGAATGAATTCCCGAGACGATACCAGCTAGCCGTTGATCATCAGGAAACTGGATCGGATCGTACTGAATTTCGACTGGGTAACGTCGCCCCTCCCCCGTCAATCGCACCGCTTCGGGGATCCATCGCTGCAAACCTAGTCCATCGAGCGTCGCCGACATCAACACGAAGCGAAGATCTTCCCGCACCGTCCGCCGCAGGCGCACCACCATGCCGATCAGTAGATCAATCGCCACCGATCGCTCATGACACTCGTCGATCACCACGCACTGGACCCCCTCCAGAAATGGATCGTCCACCATGCGGCGAAGCAACATCCCCTCAGTGGTCACCAGAAGGCGAGTCTGCGCCGAAGTGCGTCGATCAAAGCGCACGTGATAGCCTACCTGCCCCCCAAGCGGAACACCCATCTGCCTAGCGACGAACTGAGCGATCGAGCGTGCCGCGATGCGACGTGGCTGCACTAGAACCACCTGCCCAGACAACCCAAGATTGTCCAGACTGGCAACACAGGCTGGCCCGACCCGGGTCGATTTGCCCGAGCCGGGAGGAGCATCCAATAGGATCGGGGTGCCAGAGGCCAGATGCGCCTCCAGTTGCGGCAACAAGGGATCGATTGGTAGCCGCAGGTTCGACTCCCCCGTCATCCCGTCACCTCTGGATCGTGTGATTCACTCCACGCTTCATGCTGCGACCCGGGAAACAACTCGTCTGCACTGCCAGACAAAACGCCGTCCCTTCCAATGCCAGGACGCTCCGTCGCCTGCCTCTTGCTCAGCGCGTTGCCGGCGCTGTCCTCGAGGGAACTTTGGCGGCCTGCGCTGCTTTACGGTTTTCCCACCACAAAAGCAGCGGCGCGGCCACGAAGACCGAGCTGTAGGTACCAACCAGAATGCCCACCAGCAGGCAGAACATGAACGCATGGATCCCATCACCACCGAACCAGTAGAGGATCATGATCACAATGATCGTGGTCGACGAAGTCAGCAGGGTGCGGCTGAGCGTCTCGTTGAGCGCTTTGTTGATCATCGCAGAGGTCAAGCGAGGACTCTTCCCCTTGATCTCGCGAATTCGGTCGAACACAACGATCGTGTCGTTCAGCGAATAACCGATGATCGTCAGAAACGCCGCCACCACCGTCAGTCCGATCTTGAAGTCTTCAATTCCAAGGAAGTTCAAGGGACGATACAGCCAGTGGCTGAATGCCAGAATCGCCAGCGTGAACAGAACGTCGTGCACCAGTGCCAGCACTGCGGCCAGTCCGTACCCTAGCTTCTGGAAGCGGAACCAGATGTAGGCAGCGATAAAAAGGTTGGCGATCACGAGCGCCGCCAGCGCCTTGGTCTGCATCTGCCCTGCCACGCGTTCTCCGATCTTATTGACCGAAAGCCACACGGGCTGACCTTGCATCTGCTTCTGTAGCTGATCGATGACCAATTGGCCCTGTGCCTGATCGTAAGGAAGCGATACCTTCCAGTCGGCAAATCCCTGCATCGAATCCCGATTCCATCCCGCTGTCAATTCCGCCGGCTCCACTTCCACCTGGGCTTCAGTCAGCCCCTGTCCGATGGCATTGGAGGCTTGCACTAACGATTCCAAAAGACTCTTGGCATAAATCTTCGCCGACTCCTCACCCTTGCTCGGCATAAACTTCAGCCGCCAATCAGATCGGGCCATCGCTGGCACTACGGGATTTCCAGTTGCCGCCTGCACCGTTGGCTCCGCAGGAATTCCGGAGCGAGCGACTGCCGGTGACGCGGCCGGTCTTGCCGCCGCTGGATCGACGGCCGGTGCTGATGAAGGCTCTGCGGTTGCAGGCTGCTCCTGATACGACACCAACTGAATCAATCCGCGCTGGCGGACCGCACCCGATGCCTTGGGCGCAGGGGAATTGCTCCCCGATTGCACGCGGTAGGTGACCAGCGATCCGATACTGCTATTGGCAAAGCCCTCCGTCAAGCGTTTGGTCAGGTCTTTCATATCCTGGAGAGAAGAATCAAGCCGGTAGACGGTTCCCGCTTCTTGACCTGCCATCGCCACGGTGGTCAGGGTCGATTGAATCGGATTGCCTTCCGCATCGCTCTTCAGAATCTGACTAGTCAAATCGCGAACGGCATCGACATCTGCGGGCCGATCCAACGTGAAAACCACCGAGGTGCCACCATTGAAGTCGATGTCCAGAATGCCACGGCCACGCATCGCGGTAGCCAGAAGTCCCAGGCCAATCACCCCCAAGGAGAACGCCAACGCTACCTTGGTCCACTTCATGAAATCGATCTCGCCCTCTCCAACCACGGCCTTCTTCAAACTCTGAACGGCATCCGACATACTGAAGTTGGCCAACCCCAGCCGTTCGGCCACCTCAAAGAAGACACGCGAGCAAAAGACCGCAGTGAACATGCTGATGACAATCCCGATCACCAACACCACCGCAAAGCCACGCACCTGGTCGGTGCCGACTGCATAGAGGACCAGACCGCTGATGATGGTGGTCAGGTTCGAGTCGACGATGGCCGACATCGCGCGGTCGAAGCCATTGCGAATCGCCATGCGGCCAGTGGCCCGTCGTGCGATTTCCTCACGCATCCGTTCAAACACCAGCACGCTGGCATCGAACGACATCGCCACCGTCAATACCAAGCCCGCCAAACCAGGCAAGGTGACCGGTTGCTGGATCAGCACCATCGATGCACCGGTCAGCAAAAGGGTCAAGAGTAGAGAGATGCAAGCGATCAAACCCGCAAAGCGATAATAGAGAACAACGAATGCCAGGACCGCCACCAAAGAAATCAGCGATGCCCATAGCCCCTTTTTTATCGTACTGGCACCCAAAACCGCACCGATCTGATTCTCGCTGATCGGTTCCTTGCCAAGCGACGCTGGGAGCGAACCAGACTGCAGAATGCTGACCAGAAATTCCACTTCCTGAGAAGTAAAATTCCCCTGAATCACCCCCTTCTCACGAATGGGAGAGTTCAGCCGAGGAGCCGACAGCACGCGTCCATCCAAAATGATCGCCATGTGGCGGTAGATCCCGTTGGTGGGGGTGTTGCGAGCGGTCAGCGACAGCAGTCGCTTGGCTCCAGCAACCCGCATCCCAAACTCCACTTCAGGAGAACCATCCTGGCCAACCGACCGCGAAACGGTCGCTAGGTCGTCCCCCGTCACTTCCTCAAATGGCTTCCCGTCACGGCCGTTCAGCGACATCAGGAGGTCGATCTCAGGGATATTTCTTTCTTTCAGAAATTTCTCGACCGCATACTCGCCATCCAGTCCCGGTGGCAGTTCAATGATCGCCCCGGTGCGGGCGTCGCGAATCAGATCTCGGGAGAGCCCCATCGGCGTGTAACGAAGGGGAAAAACTCCAGAGATAGGATTCGGATCGCGCCCGATGGTGTGCCACAGCCCAACCAATTGCCCTTCCGCGTTCCGCACTTCGCCAGAGAGTCGTTTCTTGAGGTCGGAATCGTTCGCCTGAGCCCTTGCAAGCTGAATGACCGCCGGATGGTCGTTCGGATTGGCGACGATGCGGAATTTCAAAATCCCCGCCTGCTGAACAACTCGCTTGATCTCCGCCACCTCCAACTGGTCCACCTGCGGCACAATGATTTCGATCTGGTCTTCCCCGTAGGGCCGGATGACGATTTCCTTGGTGCCGGTCGGATTGAGTCGGTCCGTCAACGCGGGCACCAACTGCGTCGCAGAAGCTCGGGCAGAAAGATCACTGCCGTCTTGAACCGAACGGTCGATCTCGTAAACCAAAATCGTTCCACCACTGATGTCCGGGCCTTTGCGAAGTTCGCCTCGCCAAAGAATCAAGCCGGCTCCAATCACCGCTGCCAGGATGATCCCCAGGGAAGTTGCGTGGCTTGGCATGCGAATCGCCTTGGAAATCCAATTTCCCAGGATGAAAGGCAACACGAAAACCAGCAAGGCAAATAGCAGTGCCATCAAGAGCGACCCAACAGCATCCCCCGAGCCGGCAGCTGGGGCGGGAGTAGCGGCGGCGACTTGGGCAAGCATGCCCGGGATCCAGGAAGGTGAAAGCATGACGATCAGTCCGGGAGGATAATGGAACAAAATGAGTTTCAAGACTTCGCTGAGGAAACGCCGTCGACGATCACCTTGGCGATGGCGTCGCGGCTGATGGTCATTTTTGCATTGGTCGATTCATCGATCCGAATCGTCACGGTGCCGGCATCCGAATTGGTTGAGACGACGGAACCATAGATGCCGCCAAGCGTCAGGATACGGTCATCTTTCTTTAAATTGGATCGAAGCTGCTGGAGTTCCAGTTTGGCTTTCTGATCCGCCTTCTGCTGTGGCCGCAACACCATCAAGTAAAGGGTGGCCAGCGCCAGCATCGGCAAGATCAAAGGATTGTTGAGGAACGTATCCAGAACGCCAGGGGGCGTTGAGGGCTTGGCGACCGGAGCCGCCGGTGCGTTGGTGGATGCTTGAGCCAATACCACGATCCACTCAGCCAATGAGTTCAACAATCGATCACCTCTTTGCGACCGTTCGGATCTGACTTGAGAGCCAACCTAAGCGGGTGGGAAAGCCATTCCGCACACGCCAAAACGGTGGTTCCCCCAGCGATCGCCCTTGCGGGAATACGACTGGACAACAAAACCGCATCCTCGAAAACCGCATCCTTGGAATCAGCCGACTCCAACGGCACGGAACCGACTGCAGGAGGCTCAATCCCAGCGAAAAATATGGATGGATCCGGTATCTTAAAGGGATCCACCGACAGCGACAAGGGCAACGGCCTACCCGCGACAGCCACCGTCAGCCGCAATCTTCACCCCCTTCCCCCCGGTTGACACGACGATCCATCATGCTAGCCTAACCCATTCTCTCCAATCGACAGATTCGCTCCAAACGGAAAAGTCGGGCGTAGACCGCTAGGTCGCGATTGGAGAGCCGCTAAGGAGAGCAACAGGCCACCGGTCGATACGACGGGGGCCGTCCGGACCGGCACAGGGCTTGGTCCGATGACGTACATGGGATCGAACGTTGGTCAGTTTCTTGGGAGGATTGAGGAATGGTGCGTTCCTGGATGGGTCGCTTGGGATTGGGAGCCCTGGTTGCTGGTGCGAGCATCAGCTTGGTTGCCCAAGACCTTCAAGCAGGTTGCGGCGGCATTTTGGGTGGTCGTCGTGGCGATTCCTGCAGCGGCGCTGCAGTCGATAGCTGCAGTGGTGGAAACAGCGGCGGCCTGCTAGCCCGCCTGCATGCTCGTAAAGCCTCTTGCAGCGGTGCCGCTGCGGTTGCCGATTGCGCTCCAGCCCCGGCTCCGGCTCCCGCTGCTTCCTGCAGCGGTGGCGGTCGCGGCCCAGGTCTCCTGGCTCGCCTCCATGCCCGAAAGGCTTCTTGCAGCGGTGCTGCTGCCGCCGCGGACTGCGCACCGGCTCCAGCTCCTGTCGCCACCTGCAGTGGTTCAGGACGTGGTCCAGGCCTCCTGGCCCGTCTCCGCACCAAGAAAGCCTCGTCCTGCAGCGGTGCAGCTCCGGCTCCCGCCTGCGGTGCACCAGCTGCTGATTGCGGCTGTGGCGCTCCTGCCGCGGATTGCGGCGGTTGCGGTTCGGTCAGCTCCGACTGCGGCGGTTGCGGCAATGCAACTTCCGACTGCGGCGGTTGCGGTTCGGTCAGTTCCGACTGCGGCGGATGCGGTAGCACCGTAACCGACGGTTGGAGCAATGGTGGCTACGTGGAAGGCGCTGCCGTCAGCAGCGGCTGCGTTGGTTGCGGTTCGACCGTCGTCGATGGCGGCACCATCGTCAGCAGCTCCGATGCACCTCCCGCACCAACCGCGGCACCCGCTGCGGCACCCGCACCAGCTGCAGCTCCCGCCGTTCCGGCAGTACCAGCCGTTCCTGCGGCTCCCGCCGTCCCAGCAGCTCCTGCTGTGAATCCAGGCACCTGATCGGCTTTCAATCGCTGCGGTGCAATCACCCCAGCGCGAAATGATTGAATCGCAAGAACTCTCCAGTCACTGACTGGAGAGTTTTTTTATTCCTTTGGTTCGTCAAGAGCGGAACCGATTGCGAGGAGCCACCGCGAAACGCTAGATTTGAGGTCGATCCTCCTTCTTCCCTCCATCGCTACCAGCCTCTCCGGAGTCGGCCCCAATGTTTCAGGTCGTCATCACCGATGCAACGTTTCCCGATTTCCAGATGGAACGATCGATTCTTGAACCTCATGGGATTCAGCTGAATTCGTTGCAGGGGGCAGATCTGGCAACCCAGTCCAGCATGTTGAGTCAGGCAGACGCCGTCATCGTTCAGTTTGCGAAAATCACCGACGCCATGATGGCCGCCATGCCGAAGGCGAGGGTTCTCGTAAGATATGGCATCGGCGTCGATAACGTCGATCTAGTCGCCGCCGCTCGACGCGCCATCCCGGTCTGCAACGTTCCCGACTACTGCATCGACGAGGTCGCCGACCACACCTTGGCGTTTCTCCTTGCGCTGACTCGACAAGTCGTCCCCAATCATCTGCACATCCAGCATGGACATTGGGGTCTTGCGGTACCGTTGAATTCGATGCGATCGCTGCGAGAGATGACGGTGGGGATTGTGGGGTTCGGCCGAATTGGACGCGCAGTGGCTAGCCGACTTGCCCCCTTCGGTTGTCACCTTCTCATTCATGACCCATTCGCTTCCGGTCAGGAACCACCGGCCAATGCTACATGGGCCGACCTGCCGCACCTACTGAAAGCTTCCGATGCCGTCACCCTCCATTGTCCCTCCAACGATCAAACCCGTCGATTGCTCAATAGCTCCACCATCGCAACGATGAAGCGGGGAGCCCTGGTCATCAATCCGGCCAGAGGTGACTTGATCGAGACGGGAGCGTTGATCGAGGCATTGAAGCTGGGGCATTTGGGTGGAGCGGCTTTGGATGTTTGCGATCCTGAGCCGATTCCCGGCGACAGTCCCCTGCGGACGATGCCGCAAATTCTGCTCGCTTCGCATATCGCATCGGCCAGTCCGACCGCTGTGGCGAGGCTGCGCACCCGCGCCGCTCAACACGCGCTGACGGCCATTCAGGGTGGATTGCTGAGCGACTGTGTCAATGGAATCACCCGCTTTCGAAACCCGATCGCGTAGGAAGCAAACGCCCCAGGCCATCACCGCCCACCTTTCGGCTCAACCTCTCCCCTCGCCGACCATGAATCCACCTCCACCACCGAATCGCTGCATTCCCATCGCGCCGTTTCAGGAATGGGTTGCCCATTCTCTTCAGCGGGTAGGAGTCCCCTTAGCGGAGTCTGAAGGGGTCGCTGAGGCACTAGTTCGTACCGACGCGATGGGAATCTCAACCCACGGTACCAAGCTATTGGTTGGCTACCTGAAGAAGCTGAAGTCGGGAGGCTACCGGCCTACTGCCTCCCCTAGCATCCTTCGAGAGGGAGTCGCCTGGGGGGTGATCGATGGAGACCATGGACTAGGGCAGGTGGGCTGCCGGCATGGCCTACAAGTCGCGAGAAACAAAGCCAAAGTGTCGGGCATCGCCCAAGTCCACCTGATCCACACCGGACACCTGGGGGCCCCCGGCTTCTTCGCCGCGCAGGCCGCCAGGGAAGGCTTCATCGCAATGATTTTAGGCAACGACATCCCCAGCGTTGCAGCCCCAGGAGCTTGCCGAGCCGTACTGGGAAGCAATCCGCTTGCCTACGCAATTCCACGCATCGACGACGATCCTATCCTGCTGGATATTGCAACCGCCGCAGTAGCGGGAGGTAAGGTGTATGCAGCCAGGCAGCGAGGCGAGCCAATCCCGGAGCATTGGCTGATCGGTCCAGACGGCCAGCCAACCAGCGATGCCAGTCTCTATCCACAATCCGCGTCGCTTGCCCCCATGGCTGGACATAAAGGATTCGGACTGGGACTTTGGTGCGAAGTCCTCGCTGGGGTCCTACCGGGTGGCAGTTTCACCTGGCAGATCGGAAGCTGGCTTTTTGATCCCCCCGAGCAGCCTTCGTCCCACAATGCATCGATCTTCCTGCTCGACGTGTCGGCCATCACCGATCGTCAGCAGTTCGATCGGCGTCTGAAGCAGCTGGTCGAGGAAATCACCAACACGCCTGTGGGCCTAGGAGCCTCTCCGCTGCAGGTCCCCGGCCAACGCGAATGGACGAAAATGCGTCACGCCGAATCGGACGGAATACCGCTTCCTGATGATGTCCTCGCGAAGATCGCCGAGGCAGCCGACCTAGTGAACCTCCCTCTTCCAGATACTTTCTCAATCTGAAACCAAGATATTGATCGACGAGGTAATGCCATGAAGATCGTGCGATTTCTTAACGCCAATGGCTCCATCGAATGGGGGCATCTGCATGCCGATGGTCATGCGACCCTCCTGGCGGGCGATCCCTTTGGCACCTGCATCGATACCGGCGCACCAGCAGCGATCGACAAACTGTTGGCTCCTTTGGAACCGCGAGACATTTTCTGCATCGGGCTGAATTACCGAAAGCATGCCGCCGAGGGGAATCAGCCGATCCCGGAATATCCAGTCGTCTTCATGAAAAACAGCGGCTCGGTGCAAAACCCAAACGATCCGATCACACTTCCCAGACACTTAGGTAGCACCAAGGTCGATTACGAGTGCGAACTGGCCGTGGTGCTGGGTAAGGAATGTTACAACGTTTCCCGCGAAGAAGCTCTCGACTACGTCCTGGGATACACCTGCGCCAACGATGTCAGCGCCCGCGACTGGCAGATGCAATGGGGTGGATCTCAATGGTGCCGGGGAAAAACCTTCGCCACCTTCTGCCCGCTGGGGCCTTGCCTAGTGACGCGAGACGAAATCCCCAACCCCAACGCCCTCCGCATCCGAACGACGCTCAATGGGCAAGTCATGCAGGACTGGACCACCGAGGACATGATCTTCGATGTCCCGTCGCTGATCGCTTTCCTCAGCGGCAGCACTCGCTTAGCGCCAGGGACCGTCATCCTCACCGGTACGCCGCATGGGGTAGGAGCCGCCAGGAAACCACCCGTTTATCTGCAACCGGGGGACCTGGTGGTGGTCGACATCGAGCGAATAGGAGCGCTTTCCAACCCGGTGATCGAAGAGCCACAGGGGGCGCGATAGATGCGCGCGATCGGACTGGATATCGGAACCACCTCCATCAAGGCCGCAGTGCTGGAACCTTTTGGCGCCGGCGTCCTCGAAGAGCGTTCGATCCGATTTCCAGCACCGATTGAGCACGAGGATCGACAGATCGTCGAAGTGAATCCTCATGAAATCCTCAATGCCATCGAGCAGGCGCTGGAAGGACTTTGGTCCCTGTCAAATGACCCGTGCCATCTGCTGATCTGCGGGCAGATGGGAGGCCTGATCCTCGCCGACCAGAAGGGTCGCCCCAGATCGAACTACTTGTCTTGGCGAGATAGCCGATCCTTAAAATCGGACTCGCCGTCATCGGGAAACTGGCCGTCATCGGGAAGCTGGCTGGAGAAATTGCGAGGGAGATGGTCGGAGGAGATCTGGAATCAGCTGGGGCGAGAACTGCAGCCAGGTTCGACAACCACGCTGCTGGCTTGGTTGCGGCATCATGGACAATTCCCATCCGACGCGATCCCTCTGACTCTCCCCGATTTCGTCGTCAGCAATTTCCTGGGACAGCCCGGTCTTCTGCATTCGACCATGGCGATCGGCATCATCGATCCCAGCACCCACCAATGGCATCGGCAAGCGATGGAACGGATTGGGATTGAAGATTGCAATTTGCCTACCATCATCGACCATACCGCTCCCCTCGGGCAAATCGCACACAGGGGAAGGCGTCTTCACATCCATGGAGGATTTGGAGACCAGCCATGCGCCCTGTTGGGGGCAGGTCTTCAGCCGCATCAACTCTCGATCAACTGTTCCACAGGAGCCCAGGTCTCTCGCCGATCGGACCGCTTCGTTCCGGGGCCCTACCAATCTCGCCCTTTCTTCTTCGGCGATTGGCTGCAGACCATCACCCACCTTCCCGCTGGTCGCGCCCTGAATGGTTGGGTCGATCTTCTTCAAGAGCTTGCTGGTGCCGAGGGAATCCAACTGCAGTCCCCCTGGCAGTCGATCGCCGAAGCTCTCCATCATCACGACGCCAACGGCCTCCAGGCCGAATTGGCTCTTCACCGATCCCCCTTTGCCCAGACGGGGTCGCTGACTCACATCACCCTAGAAAATCTGTCTGTCGGTTCGCTGATGGCAGCCTGCTGCGATTCCATGGTCTCCCACTACCATCGCGCAGCCGCGGCCCTCGATCCGCAACAACGCGCCATGCAAATCCTGCTCACAGGCGGTCTGGCCGAACGGCTCCCAGGGCTCAACCACCGCATCGCTTCCCGTTTCCAGCTTCCCGTCCTTCAGGTCCCTGGTGAGTCGACGCTCCAGGGACTCCTTCATTTAGCCTCCCTTCCTGAAACAGTGGCAATAAGGAATTGACCGATGAAACCCAGTCGTTCGCGCTTCCTGCCTAGTCTGATGGTGACGGTTCTTGGGTGGGCTGGTAGCGCGATGGCAGCCGCACCGCCCAACCAGTCCCCCGCCCCAGAAGATCGCTCCCTCGACGGTCAATCCACCTTCATCGACCATTCGCTTTGGATCTCCGAAGAATTCCCCTGCAATTGGCCGACCTACCCCTTCCCTAAATTCCAGATCGTCCCTCAGCAGAGGATCGGACGGTCCAGCCTCTACCACGTCGACATGCTGATCATCGATGGGAACACCGGCACTCAGATGGATACCCCACCGCATTCGGTGCTGAGGCCGGAACTGAATCATCCCAAGTCGGGTCCACTGGGGTTGGCCTACACCGACAGGATTGAGCCGTGGCAGTTCGGAGGCGAGGCGTGTGTGGTCGACGTGCGAGGCAAACTCGAGAAGGCTCCTTTAGGAGTCAGCCCTCTGGTCGGCCCATCGATCCTGGAAGCATTTGAAAAAGAGCACCGGGCTTTTCGTCGAGGGGATGTGGTTCTGTTTCGCAGCGACTACACCGACCTGTTCTACCGGCCATTTCCTGAAGGATCCCGCTTCATCAACGAAATCATCGATCGAAAGGCTGAAGGATATCCAGATCCAAATCCCGATGCCATGGAATGGCTTGGGCAACGTGGCATCCTGGCCGCCGGGACCGATAGCCCCAGCATGGGACCACTGCCTGATCTGGCCGAAGCGACTCACTACGCTGGCCTGCGGCATGGAATGATCTGGACGGAGGGGGCGACGGGACTGGGACGGATCCCAACAACCGGGGCGTTCTATTGTTTCCTTGGCCCCAAACACGAAGGTGGACCCTACGGCGAAGGCCGCGCTTTCTCGATCGCTGGTGGGGAGCTACCGCGACGATTGATTGAGTCGTGTCGAGAGAAGCGAGCCCGAGACTTGTCGCCAGTCATGACTCCAAAGTTCCCAATGACCTCACCTGGCGTGGCGACTGGCAGCCACCGACAAAGCTACCTGAAAGTCGATTTCCTTTATTCCCCCGAACTGGACCTGTGGCATCATGCCCACTGGATGGACTCGATGGCTGGGACCCACTTGGTGCCTCCCGCCTATGCGCTTCCCAAACCCCAGCAGAAGGTAGAGGAAACGGCGCTGCAACTGGCTTGGAGGCAAACCTATGAGCAGCGCTGGGGAGCTCGCGGAACCTCCAGTCGGACGTGCGAGCAGGTGCCGATTAGCTGGACCTGTGGCCCTCTGCAAGTGATTGATGTCCGAGCGATCCGGGGGTCGACGGAGCGATCCACGTGGCCAAGCTCCCCAGCGATCGACCCCAGCTGGATTGAGAGTCATGAAGCAACCCACGGAAAGCTGAAGGCCGGGCAAATCGTTCTCTTCCAGACCGGCTACATCGATCGCTACTTGGCGATGCCACGCGACACCCAGGGGCGATTCGGACAAGGACTATGGTCCGATGGATTGCTGGGGAAGGAGGAGGGCTGGCCAGCGGTGGCCCCCGAGACGATCGATCTACTACACCAGCGAGGGATTCGGTGTGTGGCGACCGATGCCCCGGACCTGGGTGGCGTCGATCCACAGAGTGCCGCCTCCACCTACTGGCTGCTAGGCTCACGGGACATGGTGGGGATCGAATTTCTGTGCAATGCCGATTCGCTCCCGCAGGATTCCTACTTTCTCTTTGCACCGCTGAAGATCATCGGTTGCCACGGCGGCCCTGGACGCGCCATCGCTCTCTATTGAGAGCCGCGGTCCCAGTCCGTTCCCTACCCTTTCTCTCGGTCGGATCCTCTTCAGCGAGTCGCGCGATGCAAGCCGAAGCCCATCATGGACCAACCGGTTCCACCGGGATTCCTCCCTGGACATTGGGGGAATTGCCCGAGCCGAAGCGATTGAGCTGGCGGAACTGGAGAGACTTTATCGGGCCGGGAATCGTCATGATGGGAATTCAGATCGGCGGTGGCGAGTGGCTGCTGGGCCCGGCGATCACCGCCAAGTATGGAGGCGGTTTGATGTGGATCGCCACGATCGCGATCCTGCTGCAAGTCTTCTACAACATGGAATGCGGACGCTACGCACTGTACTGTGGTGAGCCGGTGCTGACCGGCTTTATGCGATGTCGACCAGGACCGCGATTCTGGGTTGCCCTGATGCTGCTGCTCAATGCATCCGCCCTCATCCCGGGACTTTCCACTCATGGGGCGGCGATGATCGCGGCGATCCTCTTGCAGCGGCCGCCCGATCTGGGAGATCGCTGGCTGGTGGTACCTCTGGCCTATGCCTGCATGTTCTTGGTCGCACTGCCGGTGGTACTGGGAGGCAAAGTCTACTCGATGCTTCAGGCCATCATGACGGCCAAGATCATCGTCGTCTTGGGATTCTGCTTGACCATCGGCCTGCTGCTGGTCGATCGGCAGCATTGGTGGCAGGTTTTGATCGGCTTTCTGCAGATCGGTAATGTCCCGGTAGTCGCCGATCGTGAGGGAGAAGAACGCATCGTCAACGCGTTTGGGTATTTTTTGAGAGAAGGTCAGTGGCCCGACGTCTCGACCGCCAGCCTGATTGTGATTGGTGCATTTGCCGGATATGCCGGTGGTGGAGGACTGGCCAATTCCACCTACTCCAGTTTCGTACGCGACAAGGGATGGGGAATGGGGGCTCGCGTCGGTGCCATCCCCAGTGCGATCGGAGGAAGAGAGATCTCGCTGAGTCATGTCGGAGAGGTGTTTCCGATCGACAGCGAGCAGTTACGGCGGTGGAAGGGATGGTGGAAATACATCTGGACCGATCAGATGCTGGTGTGGGCCCCTGGCTGCTTTGTCGGTATGGCTCTGCCGGCACTCCTGTCTCTGCAGTTCGCTCCCTACAGCACAATCACCACCCAGCAGGCGTCGGTCGCTCAGGCGGTCATCACCGCCGACGGCATGCGTCATGCCCCGGTCGCTCCCGCCGTTGCGCAACTCCTTTGGATCGCCGCACTCTTGACTGGCCTGATGGTGATGCTTCCCAGCCAACTGTCGATTCTCGATGATTTCAGCCGTCGCTGGACCGACGCGCTTTGGACCGCCAACCGAAAAGTGCGGGACAACATGAAACCCGCTCAGGTCGGCAAGATCTACTACGCCCTCCTGGCAGGTTATCTCCTCTGGTCGTTTCTGTTCGCCTACTATTTCAATCACGTGCCCAAAGTGATGACTGAATTCATAGCGAACTTCAACAATCTGGCGATCGGCATCACCGCCTTCCAGTTGCTTTGGATCAACCATCGCCTGCTTCCCAAAGAGCTTCGCCCTGGAAAGCTGGCCAGCATCGCGGTAGCCTGCTGCGGCATCTTTTACCTTGGCCTAGCGGGGCTCGTATTCTTCCTCAAAATCCTCCCTTCCTGGATCTCTTGAATGGCTGCTCATGTACAAAATCTGTTCGATCTTTCCGGACGCAGCGCCCTGGTGACCGGCGCGGCTCAGGGTCTTGGCCGCGCCACCTGTGAAGCCCTGGCAGCTCATGGCGCCAACCTGCTGCTGGTCGATCGCAATCTGGAAGGCGCACAGGCTACCGCCGATTCGCTCCGTCGATTCGGTGTCCGCCTGGAGTGCGCTCGGTGCGACGTATCGATGCCGGAAGAGATCGAGAAGCTTTTCGAAGTCTTGGATGGCACGCTGGGGCGAATCGATTTCCTAGCGAATATCGCCGGCGACGGCATTCTTGCTCCACCCGAAGATCTCACCCTCCAGCAACTCCAGAAGGTCCTCGACAACCTCGTCATCGGACGCTTCGCCATGTGCCAACACGCCGGTCGAAGGATGCTCTCCCAGCGTCGTGGTTCGATCATGAACATCGGATCGCTAGCCAGTTCCACCGCGCTGGGCCGGGGCCACATCGCCTACAGCATCGCCATGGGTGCAGTTCTTCAGATGACCAGGGAACTGAGCACCGAATGGAGCAGTCGGGGAGTTCGAGTCAATGCCGTGCTCCCAGCTCAGGTCATCAATCCTGGCCTGGAGGCCCGCATGGAAACCGACCCCGGCTTGCGGACCCGTTTTCTCAACGGCATCCCCGCCGGACGACTCGGTATGCCCTCGGATATCATGGGGCTTGCGGTACTGCTCGCCTCGGACGCTTCCTCCTGGATCACTGGTGCCTGCATCCCGATGGATGGTGGCAACATGGCGATGAATGCAGGAGGCACTCCTGGCCACCACAGAACCAACGCGTAACCTGCCACAATGGAACGCTTCCCCCACAAAATGGACACCGACTTCGATCTCGGAAAGGCTCCACGATGGCTTCCTCCCTGACGCAGCGCCTGGAACTCTACCGATCGATGCTGCGCATCCGACTGTCAGAAGAGCAACTGGCACGGGCTCACCAAAAAGGACTGGTCCACGGGGCTTGTCATACCTATGTCGGGCAGGAAGCAATCGCCGTGGGTGTCTGCCAGCACCTGCAATCCGAGGATCCCATTTTCAGCACCCACCGCGGGCACGGTCACGCTCTGGCGAAAGGGCTGGAGCCGACGGAGCTTTTTGCGGAACTCTTCGGGCGCCAAACCGGCTGCTCTCGCGGCCGCGGTGGAAGCATGCACCTGTTTTCGCCAGAGATCGGATTGATGGGCACCAGCGGTATCGTAGGGCCCTGCATTCTTCAGGCATGCGGTGGAGGCTACAGCTCCCAAATCCTGAACAACCAGTCGGTGGCGGTCGCATTCTTCGGCGATGGAGCCAGCAACAACGGTAGCTTTCACGAAGGCCTCAACATGGCCGCCATCTGGAAACTTCCGGTCCTGTTCGTCTGCGAGAACAACCAGTATGCCACCGAAGTTCCATTTCGAGAAGCATCCTCCAACCCAAGTGTCGCCGATCGCGCCAAGGGGTACGGGATGCCCAGCCTTTCGGTCGATGGCAACGATGTCGATGCGATCGACGATGTGGCAGGTCAGGCGATCCAGCGGGCTAGGGATGGCCAGGGACCGACGCTTCTGGAGTGCCTGACCTACCGCACCCGAGCTCACGCCGAAGGGATGGGGGATTTCACTTACCGAACGCGTGAGGAAGTCGATCGATGGAAAGCAAAATGTCCGATCGAACTCCTGAAGCAACGTCTGCTTGCTGAACACGGGCCAACGGCGCAAAAGGGAATGGAGACGATCGAACAGGAAGAGCGTTTGAGGGTCGAGCGGGCGCAAGTGGAGGCCGAGCAGTCGCCAAGTCCCATGGGAGCGACCGCCACCGAATTTGTCTACCGACAACCGCCTCGAGCCACGGCCAGTGTGACGCCGACAACCAAACTGCGGATCCAGTCCTTCACCGAGGCAACGCTGGATGCCCTGACGATAGCCATGGAGGAAGACCCAACGATCTTCGTGCTGGGGGAGGGAATCGGCCAACGCGGCGGGAACTTTGTCACCACCAAAGGGCTATTTGCCAAGCACGGCGCCATGCGGCTGCGCGATACCCCGATCTGCGAAAGAGGCTTCGTCGGACTCGCCTGCGGCGCTGCGATGACCGGTTCCAGGCCAATAGTCGACTTCATGTTCGCCGACTTCGTCCTGGATGCCTTCGGGGAGATCATCAACCAGATCGCCAAGATGCAGTACATGTCCAGCGGACGACTGAGGATGCCGGTGCTGCTTCGCGGCTGCATCGGTATCGGCCATTCGGCCGCTACCCACCATTCGGGAAGCTACTACGGCATGCTGGCACAGGTGCCAGGACTGCGCGTCGTCGTCCCCTCCCATGCCAGCGATGCCAAGGGACTTTTCCTCCACAGCTTGCGTTGCGATGATCCTGTGCTCTTCCTGGAGCATCGGGAAATCCTCCAGTCGAAAGAAGAAGTCCCAGAAGGGGCGTACGAGATCCCCTTTGGCAAGGCGAGGATCATCCGCTCCGGCAATTCGGTGACCGTGGTCGCTCTGGCCAGAATGGTCCATCTCGCTCTGGAGGCTTGCAAGGAACTGCAGAAGGTGGGAATCGATGTCGAACTGATCGATCCACGCACGGTGCTTCCACTGGACCACGAGACGATCCTGCAGTCGGTCGCGAAGACGGGAAGGCTTCTGGTGATCGATGAAGCCGCCCTCCATTGCGGTGTGTCGGCAGAGATCGCTGCCCGCATCGCAGACGATGGGTTTGACCTGCTAGATGCACCGATTCGCCGATTGGGTGGAGCCTTCTGCCCGACTCCCTACAGCCCATCGCTGGAACGGGAAGTGGTCCCATCGGTGGCGACGATTCTTCAGGCGATCCGCAGTTTGATGGAGGAATGATCATGGCGCATCCAATCCAACTGCCTCGTCTCGGCTGGTCGATGGAGCAGGGTACCTTCGTCGCATGGCTGAAGCAACCTGGCGAATCGGTCGCCGTGGGAGAACCGCTCTTCGAGATGGAAGGAGAGAAGGCACTTCAGCAGATTGAATCGACCGATGCAGGGATTCTGCATCTGCCAGATCCGGCTCCGGTGGCTGGCCAAAGCTTCCCGGTCGGCGCGCTCCTGGGATGGCTGCTGGCGCCCGGGGAATCGCCGCCCGCCACTTCGGGCCCCACCCCGGCGGAAGAAAAACAGGCCAGCGCCGCTGCAGCGCTTCCACCACCCGCAGCGCCGTCGGTCCGCCGGTTGGCTCGCGAACTGGGAGTGGCAACCGACCAACTGACGGGATCGGGGCAAGGTGGACGCATCCTGGCCGATGATGTTCGCCGCGCCGCTGAACCAGCCCAGGAATTCTCCATTCCAAGCGCCAAGCGGATTCGGGCAACCCCACGCGCCAGGCGACTTGCTCGCCAACGCAACATCGATCTTACGCGACTGGTCGGTTCCGGCCGCCTGGGCCGCATACGCCAATGCGACGTCGAAGCGGTTTCGGTCAGCCAGCCTCAGGCTGCTCAGCCACTGTCGGCTCGCCGCTTGGCAATCATTCGCAACCTTCACGACAGCCTCGCTCGATCCATCCCCGTCACGCTACACAGCCGCGCCGAGGTGACTAGACTGGCCGCACTGCGGGCGCTTTGGAAGACCGAGAAAACATCGGCGCATCTGACTTGGAATGACTTGGTGGTCTACTTCACCGCCCGCGCCATCTCGGACTTCCCGATCGTCGCGCAGCGATGGAATGAGGACCGCACGGCATTGATTCCACTGGGCAGTTCGATCGACATCGGCATCGCAGTCGACACGCCCCATGGACTGGTGGTACCAGTGCTCCGAGATTGCCTGGGTGGATCGCTGCACCAGCGTTCCCAGGAGGCAAAACACCTGATCGAAAAGGCTCGCACCGGTCGTCTGAATCGCCAGGAAATCGAAGGAGGATGCTTGACCGTTTCCAATCTAGGGCACTACGGTATCGATACATTCACCCCCATCATCCACACGCCCCAGATCGCGATTCTCGGCATCGGAGCGATTCGCCGAGAACCTGCATTGGACGACCAGGACCGTGTTGTCACCCAGTATCGTATGGGGCTCAGCCTAACCTTCGATCACGCAGCGATCGATGGTGCCCAAGCCGCCAGCTTCCTTCAAAAACTGTCCGATCATCTCCGCGATGCCGCGATCACCTGATCGACAAAGGACGTTGGACTGCCCTGTAGGGCGTCATGCGTCGGCGTCTTTTTTGGATGTGGGTGGGATCAGAAGACAAGCGATCAGCCCCAGGGCGTAAAGGGAAGCGCTCAGGGAACCGACGCGAGGGTAATCGCCGCCAAGCCAAGAAAAGAGCGATCCAGCAGCCAGCACACCCAGCGCTGTCGCAAATCGCCCAAAATTGTAAGCCGTGCCACTTCCTGCCGCTCGGACCTCCACCGGATAAAGTTCCGGAAGATAGACCGCCAGCCAGCCGAAAAAAAGGGTCGAGAAAAACCCCTGCACTGCCACGATCGCTGGAAACTCAGGCCTCAGCGGTGCCGACCCTTGAAAGAGTCCTAAGGTGGTTGCCGCAGCGCAGAGGCTGATCAGCGCGTAGCTGTTTCGGCGTCCCAGCCAGACGGCCAGCTGCGCGCCGGCAAAGCTGCCAGCGACCGCGCCCAGCGCCCAGGATCCCTGCACCAGCGCTTTGTATCCAGGCAACTGAGCCCCGGCGGCTGAATCAGCCCAGGGAATCATCCATTTGCTGGCTGCCCATGCACCCACCATCGGAATGGAACTTAGAACAATCCCGGCAATTGCGAGCGGCCGTATCGTCGGACTCCATAGGTTTCCCGATGGCGATTTCAAGCCTTTCGGCTGTCCCCTTCGCTTGGCCAACCATTCCGTCGACTCCGGGACGAAACGCCAAGCCAAAATCCCTAGCAGAACGGGAAAGGCCGCCGACAGAAACAGCCATCGCCAACTCGATGGCGTCACGGGCCAGATGCGTACTGCCTGCGACAACAGAAGAATTCCAGCATTCAGTCCCGCACTCATCATACCGGCGATCTTCGCTTTCGACGTGCCAGGCCAAAGTTCGGCTACCAGCGTCATGCCGTTAGGCCAGACGCCACCTACCCCAAGTCCTACCAAGAAGCGAAGAATCAGCATCTGCTCTTGCGTCTGCACCCAAGCCCCAAGCCCAGCAAAAAGCGAATAGAAAAGAACGCTGATCGCAAGCGCTTTGGTGCGCCCGATCCAGTCCCCAAGCCATCCCAAAACAATACCACCTACCGCCGCACCAAGCAGCAGGGATGCGGTAAACCATGCGAACCAGCGTCCTCCCTGAACCGAATCGTAGGCCGAGCCCATCAGAGACTGGGTGACGGAGAGCGATGCGACAGGCATCAAACCAAGTTCGATTCCGTCGCAAACTAGCGAGAGAAATACGACCATCAAGGCGACCCACCGGCGGCGTGGCGTCAGAGTGTCCATGGTCCCCTGGCGACTGCTAGGTTCATGCATCGGTGGATCTATCCCTTCGGCGGTAGTATTCGCGTACAGCGCTGTTGTCCCACTGCCCCATCCCAGCATCCACTAGCGATTGCAGCATCTGACAATGCACTTCAGTCAGAGGGATCTCCACTTGGCGATCGCTAGCCGTCTGCTGGATGATGCGGAGATCCTTCAGATGCTGCTCCAATTTCGCCTGCGTCTCATAATCCGACTCCACCATTTTTCGGCCCTTGGTTTCCATGACGCGAGACTGAGCGGCGCTGCCTTGAAAAACCTCTAGGGCGACCGCCGGATCGATTCCCATCGCAACGGCCAGTGCCAAGCCCTCCGCCAACGCGGCGCGATTGAGCCCCAGTACCAAGTTGCTGGCCAGTTTCATGCGCGCGGCATCACCAGGTCGGTCGAGAAAGAAAACGGTCTTGGCAAGTATCTTCCAGAGATCATCGCAGCGATGAGCGATCTGTCGGTCTCCTCCTACAAGGATCGTCGCTTCGCCGCGCCGAGTCTGTTCGCTGGACCCCGAGACAGGAGCTTCCAGGTAATGCACCTGGAGACGGCTAAGCCTCTCCACAATCCCCGGTAATCGCTCAGGGTCTCCGGTTGTCGTATCGATGACGATGGCACCCGCTGGCCACTGCGAGCCAAACCGTTCGATCACCTCCTCCACCGCCGCGCTATCATACAGTGCCAGCAGGATGCGATCTGACTCTGCTACCAAACCATCGCTCCATTTCGCCCCTGCCTCCAGCAATGCATCGGCGCGATCACGGGTGCGGTTCCATACCATCACCCTGTACCCTGCCTCGATCAACCTCCGGCCGATCGCGGTTCCCATCAATCCGGTGCCCAACACTGCGATCGAAGAAAGGTGCTCCATGATGCCCCTCTTGGGTTGGGAAATAATTCGACGAACGCTCCGATCGATCCCGCAGCAGAGCACCTTTTGGGAGCGTAGCACGAGCGGACCCTGCGTGCTAGCATGAAGCTTGAAACTACGATCCAGCCGTATCTTGTACCTCCCGATATTTCTGAGATGACCGACCTAATCCCTGTCGCGGAATCTCTTTCGCAGCACCTGTCGCTCTGGGCCATTCGCCTTGCATTCGTCCTCCTGTTTCTCTGCCTATGGCTGCAGATGGCAGGCCGGCGTGCAACCGATCGACCAGTTGCCAGCCTCTGGCTGTTTGGGGCGATCCTCGCACTGGCCCACAGCCTGGGTTCGCTTTGGTCTTTTCATGGTGGAAGCCAAGCGGCGGCGGTCGAGGCGACCGCCCGGCAGACAGAAGCACTCCTGGGATTCCGCTTTGGCGCGGGGCTCTATTTCAACTACCTGTATGTCGGCCTGTGGGGTCTGGATGCGGTACTGAGATTGGTTTGCCCTGATCGCTACCACCGAATGCCCCGTTGGTATTTTCTAGGGCTGGCTTCGTTCATGACGATGATCGCCTTTTCGGCGCTGGTGGTATTCAAAACCGGCTGGATCCGAGCGGCTGGAGGGATCGCGACCGGACTACTTGCCTATCGTTGGTGGCGCTGCCGACAGGTGAAGGAAGCGGATCTGCCGAGCCACAGCGGAGTGACTAAGTCAGCCTCCTGACGGCTCGCCATTCGCCAGCGCCAGATGGTCGACGGGCGAAATGCCCTGGCCAAAGCGTCGTGACGAAGCAACCGCGTGCCAGACTCGATCGATCGCCTGATGGCAGATTTCGACAAGATCAGGATGCCCGAGCGCTAACAAGCTGGCGATCGTGGCCGCCAGGGTGCATCCGCTTCCATGCTGGTTGCCCTCTTGGACCCATGGTGTCTCCAACACCACGGTCTCCTTACCGGCTTCCGCTAGCCAGTGCACCATCCGACCTCCGGCTCTCCCTACCTTGACCAGCAGTCGCTTCGCTCCCGCTTCATGCAACCGCTCCATGGCTCGCCTCATCCGCGCCAAATCCCCCACGTGCAGCTCCGCCAGTCGCTCCAGCTCATACCGATTGGGAGTAACCAGGAATGCTAGAGGAAGCAGCTCTTCCCTTAGTGCCTTCACGGCAGATGCATCGGCCAGTGGCGCTCCGTGCTTGCTGACCAGGACAGGATCGACGATCAAGGGAACCGTGCTGCCGGCCAGCCGCTTGGCGATCGACCGAATCAGCATCTCCCCACCCAAGGCCCCCGTCTTGATCGCATGGGGGGGAATATCCGATAGCACCGCATCGATCTGCTGGAGCACCAGATCCTCCGCAAGAAGCTGGATGCGGGAAACCCCGCGCGTGTTCTGTACGGTGATCAACGTCACGGCGCTGGCGCCGTAGACCCCAAGCTGCTGGAAGGTCTTCAGATCGGCCTGCAGACCAGCTCCGCCGCTAGGATCAGATCCTGCGATCGTCAGCGCCACAGGGTGATTTGCTGCCATCAATTCACCAAACTGGTTCATCGATTCTCTACCCTCTCACTTTGCTTGGTAGCGAAAGAAGCAGGATGCAGACCAAACATCCCATCATGGCCGCCGGATTCCAGCGGCTGCCATTCGATGACCAAGCACTCACTTGGCGATCCACGAACGATTGCCCCCGCCGCCCAATTGGCTATCGCCAAATCGTCTTGTCCACAGATAGCTGATCATGACCCCGCTTCCGATCGCGCATACCAGAATGCTCAGCCAGTTGGTTTCCATCAACCAGCTAGCACCGCTCGGTGTTGCCGTCTCGACGATCCGAACCAGCCAAAAGTCGCCAATGCCTAGAGAACGGCGATTGAGCGGCGCGCCGGGTCGAGGCGCGAGCAAGCCAAGAAGAGGCAACAACATTCCCAGAGAGAAGGCTGTCGACATTGCTGCATAGAGTACAAACCGATGCTTCGTCATCTGTGTTGGAAACTCAAGACGCCAGAGGGACGAACAGAGTCAATTGTTGCTTTTCTGGACAGGACGGTAGGGGTGGATCTGCGACAAGTAGGGAGTGGCACTGCGAGTCTGGATCCAAAGCTTGCCATGTCCCGTGAACTGGCAGACTAGGCCTTCCCCGCTGAAAAAGAGCCTCTTGAAACCACCTCCGCGAAGCCCTGGAAGAGTGCTGATGCGATACTGCAGCGTCTCCTCAAAGGCGACGACATAGCCGGTGTCGACGTAATAGTCGTTGGTCACGTCGATTTCGAGGATGGCTCCATAGGAATAAAAGAACAGATCTCCTTGCCCTTGCGCCTTGAGCAACACAAGCCCCTCGCCGCTGAAAAAGCCTTTTGCCCCCTGCCAACTGGAAGCGATTTCGACGCCTGGTCCGTTGGCCAGAAAAGCGCCCCGCTGCAGACGCAGGCCGATTCCGTCCAGGCGATGGTGAAGGATATCGCCAAGATGTCCAGAAACCAGCACCAGTTCCCCTGGCTGATCCTGCGCGGAGAAGGTGTTGACGATGAAGCTTTCCCCAGCCAACATCCGGCCGATCGAACGCAAGGCACCGCCTGCAACACCCGATTTCATCTGGATGCTGGGGGACATGCAAGCCATCGCTGAAGGCTCCACCAAGATCTTCTGCCCTGGTTGAAGCATCACCTCCAGTGTCGCAAAGTCGGGCCGGTTTTTGATATCGAACGAGATCCCATCCATCGTGATCGCTCCAGCAAGCCAAATCCGCTGACCAACCCATCCCAGACTATCCTGGCATCCTAACCCTTAAAACCAATCAACCGCGCCGAGGCCGCAGCATAGGACTTAGCATGTAGCCCAGGGTGGAGAACTGATGACTCTGACAGTACACCGTCCCCTTACCACGAAACCGACACACAATTCCTTCGCCACCCAGAAAGCTCTGCAACCAGGTGCTGCTGGCTTTGCTCAATTCAAATTGCAGTGTTTCATCGAAGGCGACAATATGCCCAGTATCGACGACGTACTCGCCATCGACATCGACGGAATAGATCGCCCCATAACTGCTCAGGTAAAGATCTCCAGATCCGGTGCACTTGATCCAGAAAAGCGACTCTCCGCTGAGCAGAGCTTTGGCGAAGCCCTGCCATGAGGTATCCAACTGGACATCGCGAGTGGATGCCAGCCAGCTTCCTGCCTGAACGATCAAGCTTCCAGCGACCAGGGGATGATGCAGGACATCGCCCAGCAACTCTGGCCCCAGCAACAAACTCTGCCCCGACTGCTGTGCCGTGAAATGATTCAGGAAGAAACTTTCGCCGGCTAGCATCCGCCGAAGTCCGCTGAACACTCCACCGCCACCTCGCGTTCGCGTCGTTGTCTCGACAGTCATTCCCTGGCTCATCGCAATCATCGATCCCGCTTCGCAGGTGATCTGCTCACCGGTTTCCATCCAAAACCGGACGACGCTAGCCGCTGGGCGACAGAGGACTTCATGCTTCATGGTGCGTGATCGATCCAAATACAGGTCGTTTCGTAATAAGCTTCAAGCGTACAGGTGACTGTTCGTCCAGGCCGCCAGCCCGGAGAGCGAACGCGATTGAAGGTAGATGCGTCCACGGCCACGCATGCGACTGACCAACCCTTCTCCGCCCATGAGCGTGGAGAAGATGCCGCCGGAGGCACCGACGTGAAGCGACAGTGTGGGGTCGTATGCGACTAGGTGCCCGCTATCGACAACGTAGTGTCCATCGACTTCACGGCTGAAGATGGCACCATAGGCACCAAACCAGACGCGACCGACTCCCTGCACCTTCAAACGAAACAATCCTTCCGCACCGATCCAACTAGCAAAGCCCGCCCACGACACCGATAGACGAACGGTCGGTTCACAGGCAAGAAACGCACCTGGCTGGAGGAACAAACTTTGTCCCTGAAGGTCGACACAGGCGATGTCGCCAGGAACAGGCTGGGTTAGAACGATGTGCCCGGGCGCGGTTGCGACGAAGTCGTTGACAAACAACGACTCACCTCCCGCAACGCGTCGTGCGATCGCTCCGAAAAAGCCGCCGTTCCAGCGAGCCTGCATCGAAACCGATGGGTCCATCGACGCCATCGCCCCCGCCTCGGCCACCATGCGATCTCCTGGATTCATCCGCACCATCAGATGCGCGAAAGAAGGACGATTGCGAATCTGTACATCCATCAGCTCTCTCCTTCTGGCTCCTTCGTTTCCAGCAGATTCCCCTCGGGGACAGATTCCGAATCCCCGGTTACTTTCTTGCGAATCGCTTCGTAGTCGACCTCCATTGGCTTGTAGGTCTTTGGTGGAAGCGTTGATTTGAATCGTCGAATCGACTCCGCCCTGTCTTCATCCCCTGGATGGGTGCTGATCCAGGTCGGGATCTTGGGCATGTCGCCTCGCTCCTGATGGATCAACAGAAAAAACTCCGCCATCGCCTCGGGATCGATCCCGGCTTCATGAAGCATCCTGGCACCCTCCAGATCCGCCTCCCGCTCTGCCACACGGCTGTAGCTGGTCAGGACCGATTGCTGAGCCAGTTGAGCCCCCAGGGCAACTAGACCTGCTGCATCTCCCATCAGCAATTGAACAGCGGCGATCACCCCCATCGACTGGCCAACACGCATCAGACCATGGCGCAACGTCGCGTGTGCCATTTCATGAGCCAGCACGCCAGCGACCTGATCGGCCGAATGCGCCAATTCCAGCAGGCCGGTGTAGACCACCATCTGCCCACCCGGAAGAGCAAATGCATTGGGCTGAGGATCGTCGACAACGCGAACCTGGAAGTCGAGCCCCTGCAGCGCTGCATACGGCTTTAATCGCTCCACCACCTGCTCCACAAACTTCTGTGCCGCATGGTCCTTGGGCAGCCCCTGACCAATCGGAATCGACTGGGATGCCATCTGGCCAATCGATCGATCGACGCTGACCGGAAGGGATTTGACCGCCAACTTGGCTGCCCCCAACAAGCCATAGTAAAGCACCGGCAGAAGGATAACGCATCCCAGGAAAAGGGACCCCAGTGCGAAGATCGTCGATCGTCGCCTTCGCGCACGAAGATCGTACATCGTCCGAAACGACTCGATCAGAGTGGGATGCCCCAGCCGCTGCAGATCGTTCAAAAACCCGGGAGCTTCAGAAAAGACAACCTCGTCACTAAGTCGACTGCGAAGGAGAACCATCCGTCCGGATGCACCTCCCACATCGACCGAAACATCCTCCCAGCGAATCAACCGTTCTTGAGCCGAATCGCCAGCGATCGCGATCCGCACTCCATCGGTCCGCAAGTCCAGCCGCGCCATCGCTCGGCCTCCGGGAAGATCTCCTGAGAAAATCCCACCCTCATATCCACCACTGGATGGCATCAGCTCCATACAACGGTGCTCCTCTGGATCGCCCTGGAATTTGGCTGCGCCGCTTGAACCCCTCGCCAGTAGAATACCAGATTCGGAACGCTGGCATTCACCGCTTGGCCGCCAAAAAATCACCATGCCATGCGCCACCGACCAGCCACGTCGTTGCATGGCTCTGTTTTGACCGTTTTTTTGTGCTCCTGCTCGTCCTCCTACTCCTGCTTCTACTCCTGCTCGAAAGGAACGTTTGGTTCTGGTGTGTTCGCGGTCGAATCGACCGGGCTAGCAGGTGTCGCAAAGAGTCTCAGGGCCATGCCCGTCAGCAAGTCGTTTGGCCCACGACCGGCTCACACACCCTACGGGGCTCCTACTCCTGCTCGATCGATCATGCGTTTGTGTCCTGCCGTTGTAGTCAACGCGCTGCTCAAAAGGGGAATTGGCAATTGGATGCCGAAGAGTTCACCCTCACGCCACCGGTTCGATGACGAACGCGAGCAGGCTGCGCCACAGCGGACTGAGCACAAGCACGATGGGGCCGATCGATGATCGGCCGGAACATGGCATTCGACCACCCGCGTCGTTCCATCCGGCACAGCCCCACTCCATGGACCGCCAATCGGTCGCGCAACGTCGCCGGATCGCCACGGGCGATGGTTTTTATTGGAAATTCCCCGATGGCCGAAGCATCATAAAATGGTTTCCTGCCAGAATGATTCCGGCGGAAAGTATCACGGGATAGGGAGTCAACGACGATGCGGGATGCGACTGCAAAATTCAATGGGTTGCTTGTGGCTTGCGTGATCGCAGGATTTTCCTCGATCTCCATCACTGCAGCTCCTCTGTTGGCTCAACAGGTAGAACTCGCAGCACCTGAAGATGGGGAACCACCCAGCCCGCCCGTGCGAAGCGTCCCGTCACGCCGACCGGTGAAGGAGAAGATTCCAATCCATCACCTGGGAGCCACCGACAGCCCGTCCCTTCCTGGACAACCCTGGAAGATCCATGATCGCTATCGCCCCCGCCCCAAGGTAGTCCAACCGGGCGAAACCCCCGATGCACCTCCCTCCGATGCCACCATCCTTTTTGACGGCCAAGGGCTGGATGCATGGTGCCATCATGGCGAAGAAGATCTCTGGTACGTTCCGATGTGGCTGGTGGAAGAGGACCAGCTGGTTGTTGAGCCACACACAGGTAGCCTCTACACGATCGACAGCTTTGGTTCTTGCCAACTGCACCTGGAATGGTTGATCCCGGAAGGAACAAAGGGGAACAGCCAGGGGCGCGGCAACAGCGGAATCAAATTCATGGAGCTGTACGAGGTACAGATCCTCGATTCCTTCTCCAATCGCACCTATGCCGACGGACAGGCGGGGGCGATCTACGGCCAGTACCCACCGCTGGTCAATGCGGTCAAGCCGCAGGGAGAGTGGCAGGTGTACGATATCTTTTTTGAGGCACCGAAGTTCGAACAAGAGGAACTGGTGCGGCCCGCCTACCTAACCGTCGTGCTCAATGGCGTGCTGGTTCAGAATCATCGCCAACTGGCTGGCCCCACAGGTGCCCGAGCCCCTGTCTATCGCCCGGGTACCCCGGCGGCTCCAATCATGCTGCAGGATCATGGAAATCGGATTCGATTTCGAAACATCTGGGTTCGCGATCTTCCAGACGATGCATCCAATCGATGAACCGGCAACAGGCTGCGCCCATGCACCTCCGGGCTTAGAACAGCCCCCGAACCGTCGCTCAAGCCGCTCTGCCTTGCCTCAACCTCGGCTTGTAGAGCACTTCCTCTTCCTGGCTAGGTAAAGCTTGATCTTGCGATGCACCGGCCGAAGGATTCGCGGACACCGCCGAAGAAGGTCTGACGGCAACACGCGACAGATGAACGTCGAGCTGCGGAAATGGGATCGCGATGCCTGACCGATCCAGGTGCTTTTTGATCTGCATGATCAACTGGTCACGAACCCGGGGAATGTGACTGGTCTCCGTCCAAACTCGAACCTGCCAGTCGACACTGCTGGCCCCCAGGCCCACCAGAAGAACCTGACTGGGCTGATCGCCTGCAGGACACCCAAGATCGGCCAACGATTCAACGGCACTCTGCAGGGCAGCCCGAGTCGCATCGATCGAGCTGGAGTACGCTACCCCGACCGGCACTTCGACCCGTCGATATCGATGATGCGTCATGTTCTCGATCGTCGCCGCAGTAATCGAATGATTGGGTACGACGATCCGACGATTGTCCAGTGTATCGAGGGTGGTATTGAACAGATCGATCTCTTCGACTCGCCCCGTATTGCCGCCCACCACCACCACGTCGCCGACTCGAAACGGTCGGAAGAAAAGTATCATCAATCCTGCGGCGACATTGCTGAGCGTCCCCTGGAATGCCAGACCGATCGCCAGACCTGCCGAACCGATGATGGCAGCAAAGGTATTGATGTTGACGCCGAAGGACCCTGCGATTCCGAGAATCGCGCAGGCAAGCCAGCCATAGAAAACCAGCCGACCAACGAAGCGACCCAGCGTCTCGTCAATCCGAGAGCGGATGGGGCGCGCGATCCAGCTAGCAACCAGCTTGGCCACAAAGAAATTCAGCAGCAGCACCACGAGCGCCCCGAGAACCCAGGGAGTCCAGTGCTGAAGCCATTGAGCAACCGTCTGCCAATTGAGCTGATCCATGGGGATAGTTTCCTGCCAATTCGAAGATCGATACGCGTCAGGGGGGCATACCAAATCGATGACGGTAGCAAAAGAGCGATTCCTCCTTGCCCCCCTGGCAGGCAAGGAATCTCCCAGGATCTGGCTGCAATCGCAGGACAAAAGCCCCTCCACATCGCCCCCCCAACCAGCATGGCTTACAATGAACCTTTCAGAGATCTGCATTCGCGAAGCCAACAAAGGGAGAATCGTGATGGGGCGAATCCGCCTTGCCTGCATGCCATGGATGATTGGCCTAGCCGCTTTGGTGGTTGGCTCACCTTGCAATGCTGGAGAACCATCCGAACCAGTGGAGGTCTCTTCGCGAGCGATGGAGATCCATCGAAGAAGCTACGTATGGGACGGCCACAACGATCTTCCTTGGGCGGTGCGAGAGAAAACCGGTAGAGGATTCGAGGAGATCGATATCTCGAAGACTCAACCCGACCTGCATACCGATATCCATCGGCTGAGGGCCGGGAACGTGGGGGCTCAATTCTGGTCGGTCTATGTCCCGGCCGACACAATCGCTCAGGGGAACGCCTTCCAGACAACGATGGAACAGATCGACCTCGTCCATCAGATGATCGCCAAGTACCCCGATACGTTCGAGCTGGCCCTCAATGCAACCGATGTCAAACGAATTCAGGCCAAAGGAAAAATCGCTTCTCTGATCGGGATGGAAGGTGGCCACTCGATCGAAGATTCCCTATCCAAGCTACGGCAACTGCACCAGCGTGGGGCTCGTTACATGACGCTCACCCACAGCGATACGCTTCAATGGGCCGATGCAGCAACCGATACCGCTCGCAGTGGCGGCCTCTCTCCCTTCGGCGAGGAAGTCGTTCGCGAGATGAATCGATTGGGGATGCTGGTCGATCTCAGCCATGTTTCCCCAGAGACCATGGAGGACGCACTGCGAATCAGTCAGGCCCCAGTCATCTTCTCTCACTCCAGTGCTCGCGCGATCGCCGATCACCCGAGGAATGTACCTGATGCCATCCTGAAACAACTCCCTGCCAACGGAGGTGTGGTGCTGATCAATTTCTTCTCCGGCTTTGTTGTCCCCGAATCGGCAAGGATCATGTCGCAGATGTTTGAAGTGCGACGCAATCTGAAGGAACAGTTCGGCAAGGATGAAGAAGGGTTTACCAAGGCCTATCGCAAATGGCAGGCGGAACACCCCTATCCGCAGGGAGAAGTGGCTATCGTGATGGACCACATCGACCATGTCGTTCGCACCGCGGGAATCGATCACGTCGGCTTGGGATCCGATTTCGATGGCATCTCGCGAGCCCCACGGGGGCTGGAGGATGTTTCCTGCTACCCGGTGCTCACCGAACTGATGCTGCGACGGGGCTATGATGAAGCTGCCATCCACAAGGTGCTCTCAGGCAATCTGATGCGTGTGATGGAGCGATCGGATGAAGTCGCCAACAATCTGTCCAAGTGACGATCGCTGCAAGCATCCACCACGAACCGACCACACACCAAAGATCGCGTCAGCTCTTCTTTCCTCGCGCCTCTTACTCTTGTGACAGAACGCTCACGGTACAAGCAGTCGATCTCCGAAGGCATCGATCGACCGAACCAGCCAAGTGAGGTCTGCCGGCGAATTCAGAAATAAATGGTCGCTTTCCAGCAGCGTCAAAAGGCTGACTGCGGCAGGTGGAACCCCGGATGCGTCCCGCTGCGTTAGAAGTCCATAGAGTCGCAGGGCGTGATGAAACCCTAAGGTTTCGTCCCTAGGACTATGAACCACCAACACCGGCATGCGAATCTCTGCGACGCGGGCAGGAAGATCGTGCGATCGAAAGTCGGCGATCATCTCCCGCGTCACCATCCAGTCGCGTCCCCCGATGTTGACCTCGCCACGCCCCTCCGATGCGATCCGAGGATTCTTTCGCAACATCAGATCCGCCAGATGCCCCGTATCGCTGGGCGCTGCGATCGAGACAACACCACGTACGCCCGATAACTCCTGCGCCATGGCAAGCGTCGCAGCACCTCCGAAACTATGCCCCATCAGCAACACGGGAGCCTGGTGATGCGTCGCAAGGAATTGATGAGCTGCCCGCAGATCGATCAAATTCGTGCTGAAATTGGTTGTCGCAAAGTCCCCTTCGCTCTCCCCCAAACCTGCGAAATCGTAACGCAAAACTCCCCACCCGTGCTCCGCCAGATTGCGGCTGATCCGGACGATTGCTTTGAGGTCTTTCGAACAGGTGAAGCAGTGGGAAAAGAGGCAGTAGGCTTTAGGTTGCCCCTGCGGCGAATCGATAATTCCCGCCAAGCGGCGTCCCTCGGAACCGCTGAACCAAACCCGCTCACTGCGTCGCAATAGCTCCATCGACCGACACTCCTCAAGGCAGAATCTTTCCAGGATGAATCATGTAGGCATCCGTCCATTCCCGTCGTCATCGTACTCGTAAAATCTCCCATCACGACTCAGCGGACCGGCACCTGGACTCGATGCGAAGTCTACTTCATACCTTCCCCGAGGCAAGAATAGGTCATCGCTTACCCTATCTCAGGAAGGGTCGCTGGGGAGGAACGAAGAACCGGCGAAGGAGACACCGGATCAACCCATTGTGAAGTCCACGATGGATGGCGATGAAGCAAACGACCCTCCCCGTTCGTCCCTCGCGACCTTCCCAGAGCAGGGCAAGATCTATCTTCTACCCTTCATCTGGTAAAGGGACGTCTCTTTTTACCCTCCCTCAGGGAGGTTGAGATCAGACGCCTAGCGATCCGGTGTAGCGATGGGCCGTCGGATGTGGAGCTTTCCGCATCGAGACCAGTAGCGGACGATCATTCCGGGGCGCTGGTGAACTTCATCTGCCCCTGCAGAAAGGCATCGGCCATCGCTTTTGGAACATCCGCTTCGGCCAGAATCAGATTGGCTCGATTCTCTGCAACCTTAGCCTTCATCGCCTGCTCGGTCGCAATCGCCTCCGCGCGACGCTGCTCCGCCTCCGCACGCGCCACGCGCGTATCCGCTTCCGCCTGATCGGCGCGAAGTCTCGCTCCAATGTTCTCGCCAACATCGATATCTGCGATATCAATCGAAACGATCTGGAATGCCGTCTGAGCGTCCAGGCCACGCTGCAACACGGTCCGTGAAATGACGTCGGGGTTCTCAAGAACGACTTTGTGATCCAGCGAGGAACCGATGGAGCTGATGATACTTTCGCCAACACGTGCGATGATGGTCTCTTCCGTTGCACCTCCAATGAGCTGCTCCAGATTGGTGCGTACGGTCACCCGCGTTCGCACCCGAAGTTCGACTCCATCCTTGGCGATAGCACTTAGCGTTGTCTTGCCGCTGCGCTTGGGGTCGGGACAGTCGATCACTTTGGGATGGACACTGGTTCGAACGGCATCCAGCACATCGCGTCCTGCTAAATCGATCGCTGCAGCGCGATCAAAATCCAGATCGATCCCAGCGCGGTTGGCAGCGATGATCGCCTGAACCACGTTCATGACGTTTCCACCAGCCAAATAGTGCGCTTCCAACCGCTGGGTTGAAATCCCATTCTTGCGGTTGATATCAAGGCCAGACTGAGCTGCCATGATTTTCGCGTTGACGATCGTGTGCATCCGGACCTGCCGGAAATACATCCCAGCTAGGCTGCGGAGCGAAACATCCGCTCGCGACATGTAGGCTTGAAACCAAAGCTTGCCAAAGGCGACCAAGAGGATGACGAAGATGACGGCGAAGATGGCCAGGAAGATCAGCAGCCCAATCTGCACCAACCTCCAAAAGGTCCAGCCTCCGCCCACTTGCGCGAGAATCAGGAAACAAGCCGAGTTGATCGGATCCAAGCCCGGTGCGCCTGCCATCTTGAAATCTCCACGAAGGTGCTAACGGTTCGACCGATCTATCATAGTCCTCAGCAAGCAACTCGCCACACCCAACGGTTCGACGTTAGGGAGAAGTATCAACATCAACAGCCACCATCCCCCGAAAGGCATGGTGGCTGTCGGCATTGCGTTCGAATTGGAAAGATCAGAAACTACTGGATTTCGGCCTTGGTGGTCGAGTTTCCAGCAGTGCTAGTTTCCCCATCGGCACCGGTGGTTGTGGTCGTCGAGTCAGCCCCTGGCCTTGGGGGAACGACATCAGGAGCGACCGGAGTGGTGCTTCCACCCTGACCGCCACAGCCAGCAATCGCGACAGCACACAACATCAAAGCAACGAATTTTTTCATAGGGACCTTCTTTCCAACAGGTGGTTAAAAAAAAGGCCTGGTGCCGCAGTGGCACCAGGCCTATCGATATCCAATCAATCGACCAAAGCCTACTCTTCCAGATCCGAGGTCAGTTCCCCGTCGGCGATACCGCCGAGGCTGTACCACAGACCTTCTCGCATGTTCAGGGACAGCCCTCGGACCGAACCGTCGCAGTAGGTGAACTGGATGATCCCGCCTGGGTGCATGCTGCTGAATCGGCGTGGCTCGCGGAACGAGATGTGGCTGGTCCAATCGGTCGCCGGGGCGGCCGGATTACCACGCATCCAGTGAGTGATTTCACCACCGGCGCACATCCACATGATCGAGGCGATACGACCAACAGGCTTCTTCCCGTCAGTCCACCAGCCGGTGACTTCACCGAAGAGGATCGAGCTGGAGGTACCGTCGGTGATGTCACGCATCTTGGTCTTGCCACGAACTGGCAGAGCACCGGCCCAAACGTCCAAACCAACATGACCGGTCTTGTCACGGCGACCCGAGCAACCAATGTAGTTGGTCTTGCCGAGCGTACGGTGCCAGCCAGCGTTCGGAGTTCCTTCATACCAGAACGTAGTTCCGGGAGCCGAGGCCTGGTTTCCGTTCCAAATGGTCTGGATCAACATGACGGTGTGCTGAACGCCAGCGTCCGCGTTGTCCGATGGGCAAAGGAATGCACCCACCTTGTAGTTCGAAGCTTCCCAAGCCTTGTCCGAGTTCCAATAAATCTCGAAAGGCCGCTTATCCGACTTTCCAAAACCATGCTGGTCGGCATCAAGAATCTTGCCCACATCATTGATCGATGGGTCACCACTGAAGAAGTTGTACAGAGCCGTCTGCTCCATTTGAGGAAGCAGGAAGGCCAGAGTCCCGATCCCGGAGTCATTCGCCCAATCCATGGAAGGAACTTCGGGAGCACCCGTGGTCCGATTCAGGTTCGTTCCAAGAAATCCAGGAGGAAACCGCTTGTAGGACGATTCGAAGTTCAAAGCAGCCAATCCCAACTGCTTCAAATTGTTCTGGCAGCTCATGCGTCGGGCGGCTTCACGAGCCGACTGAACGGCTGGCAACAGTAGGCCAACCAAAACACCGATGATCGCAATCACCACCAGCAGTTCCACGAGCGTGAAGGCTCGTCGGGCAGGTCGCTGCCCACCAAAAATCGATCGCACCATCTACTTCACCCTTCCCAAATAAAAAACAAAAAAGACGAACTTCACCACCACGAAGAGTTGCAGGGCGGTTCGGATGAGATGCTCGGAGTGCAAAGGCGACGAAAACGAATCAAAAATTCCAACCGCTACCGAGCTATTCTCTGAATCCAAACGTTCTAGCAAACTCCTTATTTCCAAACCTCAACCTCCCTCCGCGATGGCTCCCACGTCCTAATCTAACTTGGGAGTTCGCGAAAGCGACCAATTTTTCATCGGAACTTTATCCACTAGTCAAATCGAAAGTCGCAAACCTGATAATAGTCACAGTTTCAATTAGAGCAACTTGTACCACTCGGCGTCAAGAAAACGAATCAAAAAAATTGATCTGCAAGGCATTTTCCACGGCACCCCCAAATGAGAGGGTACGACTTTCATCGATTTAGATTTTCTGAATCGACATTTAGTTCCTGCGAAAATCGAAATCCCGGACTTTTGGTTCCCGGAGGTTTTCCGCCGATTCCGAAGAAACCACACCTGCGTTCAGATTCCTCCGGGGAAAGAAGTCCAATCCCTAACCTTGGTGTGCGATCACAGCAAGGAGCATGCCAAAGGCGCGAATTGGTCAGTCGAGGCAACGCAGACAAGCAGGTTCGTGCAAGCAATAGAGAAGCATGATTCGATGAAATCCTCGGGAATAGGAAGACTAAGTCCCCGGGATCGAAGCGGACGGCAAGGTCTGATTTTTTCTTTCGGGGAACGGCGACGACCGTATCAACGGACCTCTGTTGGACATCAACCATCGCGTAGCACCGTGAAAAATGGTGGGCGATCGTCGTCCACGATATGGCACGTTGAGGCTTACTTTAGGGAAGGATCTCAGGGCTTTCCCAGGCCACAAGGTACAGATTTCCCTTTCGCCCTGAGCCGAGGGTGGCGACAGGAATTTGAGTCGAGTTGCGAAAAAAAACTGACTCTTCCCGATTCAATCGCCTACCTTACAGAGGATGTTTCGAAACGATCAGCACAGTCCCCCGCCTCGGTGCATTGGCTGTGGTGGGCAACATTGGATGTGAGGAGTCGACCAGCATGCGATGGCTATCTTCCATCATCGATTGGTTCCCCATCGTTGGCGTTTCGCATGGGTCCAAACTTTTGGCCCCCTGGCTCCTTGGCTGCCTTTCCACCCTTTCGGTGGCTCAGGAAGCCCCAACCCTAAATTCTGCACCGACTGTCGAACTGAACTGGCCGATGGCCCTGCAGAGTCGGATCGAACAGACGATTGCTCGCGCGGCACCTGCCGTCGTCGGTGTGACGGAAAGGCGCCCGGGTGGCGTCGGGTCGTTTAGCGGTGTGATCGTCCATCCAGAGGGATGGATTTGGACCGCCGGGCATGCGGTGACTCCAGGGCGGAAATACCAGATCCATCTGGCCGACGGAAGGACGATGGATGGAATTGGTAAAGGAACCAACCGGTTGCTCGATTGTGCGATGATCGAGGTAGTCCCGAAGCCCACCGAGCCGCTCCCTGTGTTGCCGATTGGCGACTCTTCGCAGCTAGTTGCCGATCAGCCCTGCATCAGCCTGAGCCACCCTGGATCGTACGATCCATCCCGTGGTGCGATCGCGAGGATGGGACGCATTTTGCAACCAGTCTCCTCACGGTTTGGCATGATCGCATCCACCGCGTTGATGGAGCCTGGTGACTCGGGTGGCCCCCTGATCGATCTGGAAGGCCGTTTGATCGGTATTCACAGCCAAATTGGGCGGGACCTGAAGGACAACTACGACGTACCGGTCGGCACTTTTGTGAAGTATTGGCAGGCACTGAAGGAGGAATCGGACTTCGAAGTCAACTCCATCCCAGGCTTACCGGACCTAGGCATGAAGGTTCGGCGAGGACGAAGGAGCGGCCCCCGAATCGTCTCCGTCACTCCCGACGGTCCGGCCGCACGGCTGGGCCTAGCCGAAGGGGATGTGATCGTGGAGATCGCTGGCAAACGTTGGACTGGGGGCAACTTCCAGGAGCAAATGGTGCGGCGGTATCTGGATGGGGAACGAAGCGTCGCACTGGTGGCCACGCGAGGTTCCGACGAACGGATCGAGGTCGAATTTCCTTTGGAGGCCCCAAATCAAGAGACGGGAGATTCAAATTCGGCGGCCAAGGATCCATTCCCGCTGGAATTATTGAGCCCTGCGACGGACGATCGACTGCCAAAGTCCGATCGAAACTCTTGGGTCGGTTCCGAGCCACGCATGCAGCAACTTGAAGGTCAAGTCGCCACGGTGGAGGATCGGTGCGATGACGCCTGCCTGGTGCTCCGAAGTGAAGTGCACGGTGAATCGATCGAATCGATGGGGACCGTCCTGCGCGATACCAAGGGGAGGATCTGGTTGGTCACCAAAGCAAGCCGCATCGACCAGTCCCCCCAATGGCTCGATCCAAATGGCTCCTGGCAGCCCCTGGAGGCGGTCGCCAAAGACCTATCGAATGACCTAGTGGCACTGCGGCCGCAGTCGGGAGCTTTCTCCTCCGTTGTGGTAAGTGCGGCGCTTTCCGCCGCCGTGGAGCCCGCTCAATGGTCCCAAGGACACCTCCTGATCGCGCCGCATCCAGACGGATTGGGACGAGTTGGGATTTCGGCCAGCCGTGGTGTGTTTTCGATTCCAACTGACGAAGGTCGAGGTTTTCTAGGCGTCGTGCTGGGCCAGGGGGAACAAGGTGTCTTCCTCGAGCAAGTACTTGAGCAAAGCGCTGCCGAGAAGGGGGGAATGGAGTCGGGGGATGTGGTGGTGCGAGTCGATCAGGCAGTGATTGAGTCGGTGCCGCAGATGCAAGGGATTCTGCGAAGCAAACTTGCGGGCGACCCCGTGCGCATCGTCTACCGACGGCCGATGCCTTCAACCAGCGTGGAACCACCACAGGATGACTCAAAGACGAACAAAGATCCCTCCGGCGACGAAGAATCTTCGCCAACGACACTGGAGATGGTCGAGCAGGAGATTACGGTCCGCTTGGGAGAAGTGCAATCCGGGCCGTTGCACGTCGCCGAGCTTTTCGAGGGGGGTAAGAGTGCGAGGCGAGGGAATTTTGCCGAGGTCCTCTGCAGCGATCTTTGCCTTCGCCCCGAAGAGTGTGGCTCCCCCTGGATCGACCTACAGGGACGCTGCATCGGGGTCAGCATCGCTCGCTTCAGCCGCACCCGAAGCCACGCGATTCCTGCAGCCCGCGTCGAGGCATTCCTCCAGTCGCTTCCAGATTGACTTCCACCCGGCAAGCGAAAACCAGCCGCGGCTACCGAATGCCGCCATAGGACAACAGTAGCCTTGCGCCAGCGCGTCGCGGCATGACATCAAGTGATCCTCCGAAAATCCTGCGGGGATGCACTTGATGCAAAAGCCTCGCGGAAGAACCCCAGATCGAGCCATTCTTTTCGCTTTCCTGACTTCAGCGCGCCGTCTTTCACTTCTCCGCTCGACCCACGCGAAGCCGCGAAACAATGCCCCGCCGATCGATCATTTCAATTCATCCTGGGGCCTCAGGTCGACTTGATCTTTTGGGGCGCACCCTGGTTGGCATTCGAATCGACTGGGCAGATCGCGTGTGGAAACGATCGTCCTCTGCGGACGGAAAGATCTGCGTCCTCACTTTCTCCGCGTCTTGGCGTCTTCGCGTGAGCCCCACCGGCTTCCCTACCCGATCGATAGGACTAGCTCTGGAAACAAATCTCCCGGCTAGCAGCCAAGGGAAAGGTTCTCCCTTGGCTGGCGGCAGACCAGAAGAGGCCGATTCCATCGCTGTCTTGGAACGCCGCCCTCAAAATCCTAGACAGGCCGCTAAGAAGTCTTCGGTTCAGCAGAAGACCACGGCACGATTTGAAAGAGTAGCGATGGGGTTTTTCGACGGTGAATCGACCTTGCCACCTCGGAACGTATCGCTCCATTGGCGGCGCGCAGAATCGCCAGCATCTCCCCCGCCTGGTCCAGCGCCACCCGCGAAGGTGCCGCCACCTGAATCAGCAATTGGGCAGTGTGAGGTGCTGGAAGGACCGCCACCACAAGGCAATCCGGTAGTTGATCGATCAGTGGTCGACTTCCCAGCGCATGCTCCACCGCTCGCCGCACCTGCCGACAAAGCTGCATCGCTTTGCGATCCGACTTCCGGCGAATCGGTGCTGAGGATCGGTGGATCACTCGGACAGACAACCGACTGGGAGCTGGATCCGGAGGCGGCGAGTTGATGCACTCGAGCACTTCATTCCCTTCGCCAGAGATCTCCCCGAGCTGCGGAATCGAATCGATCGGTAGTGGCCGATTGACGGCATCCCGTTCTCTCAACTCCTCGCGCACTGCTTGCCACCGCTGGGTCAAGGTGCCATCGTCGAACTGCCAGTTCGATCCCGAACCAATTCTTTTGTCGCGTCTTTTGCTCATGCCCTCAAAGACGCACCGGCTCTCCCAAAGGTTCGCGCCGATCAGGCCCGATTCACTTCCCTTCCTTCCGATAGACTCTCCATCGATCGATCATTTCCTGGCGCAACTGAGGATTGGCGATTGGGAACCCCATCGAATCTTCCTGGATGACCCATCGGCTATCGGGAGCCAGCATCGGGTGGAAATCCCGAAGAGGTACTTTGGCGATCACTAGGCTAGCTGCCAAAGCGATGTCCCGATACTCGCAGCGGCACTCCACTCGCTCGATCGGCATATTGCCACCTGGTGGCGATTGAGGATTCGGCTGGGCCTTCGGATCAAAGGGCGCTCTGAGCGCCACGTACTCCTGATAGAGCGTTGTGTCATCCAACCACTTGTCCATGAGTGCTAGGTCATCGACTGTGCCGTACTTGGCAAGAATCATGCAGGCGATACGAAAGTCGTAGGGGTCGTTGACCTTCCCCGAGAGAATGCGACGAGCCGCATCTTCACCTGCTTGGATGTTGCGGGTCAGCACCAACATCATTCCATTTCCTGCCGACTGTGGGCTGAGTCGATCGACCCATGCGGCCAAAAGATTCTTCATCGGCTTGGCCCACTGTCGCTGATCGATTTTGGCGGCAAGCGGCACCGTCTGCACGCAGCGCATCGTCAGCGACTCAATTTCCGGCCCAAGTGGCTGCTGTGTCACCGCCCCGGCAAATAGCATCGCCAAGCCATCTCCCAGTTCGACATTCTCCCCGCTGAGCCAAGTCTGCCTCATCCTCTCAGACGCCACCTTCACCTCCCGCTCCAACGACTCCTGCCCTTCCAAAGTCGCATCGGCCAGTTTCGGCTGCTGTCGATAGATCTCGACGAGGATCTGTTTGGCGAGTCGGTTGGAACCCATCAACGCACGAAACGAGGGCCAAGCTTTCAAACCATGATCCTGATCGGGGTCGGGATCGCGAATGAAGGCATCCATCCTGTCTCCCAGCACCTCGTCCTCGACGCGACGCACCAAAGCCTGTAGCCTCGCCCTCTGCTCGACATCCTGTGTCGCCTTCAGCCGCTCCCGCATCGGCTCCAGCACCTGCTCCCCGGATGCCGCCAACCGATCGCTTGCCTCCTGCCGCGTCTGAAAGGAATCGGAGGCTAGATCGTCGATCCAGCCAGAGACGTCGATCGCCTGCTGGCCTTTTTCAGATTCCTGCCCGACCAACCATTCCTGCGGCAGCAAAAGAAACCAAAGGACGGCAACGCACCTCCACTCCGGTCGCTTCGGCAACCAAACTCCCCAGGCAAAGTGGAGGGACGGTCGGCTGTGTGGCTTTTGCCTTTCCATCAATCACTGCCTCCCCACGTTCTCTGTGACGGTTCACTCGTTGGTCGACCTGCACGATGATTCATGTGCCCATGCCCCAGCAGCCCACGCCCAAGCAGCCTGTGCCCCAGCGATTCGAACCCCGGCAGGATCTTATCGACCGCTAGGACCCGGTCGCCAAAAAAACCAATCGATCCTACGGTGTCCAATGCCTTCAGTTCTTCTATTGTATCGGTTCCCTGTGGGGTCGCGATCCAACCAGCGGAGAGGTCGCGTGTTTCAGAGAAAAACGCTACCATACTGCGGTGGCTTCGGGGTGATTGCCAAGTTCGAAGCAAAAAGCCCTATCGGCATGGCAGTTCAAAGGATCAGCCCATCATGAAGATCACCATCGCTCCAGACCGTCAGGGCATGGGAAAGGCGGCAGCAGACCAAGCGGCCGCCATTCTCCGAAAATGTCTCGCGGAGAATGGTTCGGCCAGGCTGGTTGTGGCGACCGGATCCAGTCAGTTTGAGGTGCTGAAGGCTCTGACCAGCGACCCACAACTCGACTGGTCGCGCATCGATGGCTTCCATTTAGATGAATACATTGGGCTACCAGCCAGCCATCCCGCTTCGTTCTGCGGGTACCTGAAACAGCGGTTGGTCGATCGGGTTCCTATTCGATCCTTCTTTTATCTGGATGGGATGCGCGATCCCGAAACAGTCTGCCGGGAGGCATCCGAGCGGATTGGGGAGCGGCCGATCGATGTGGCGCTGATCGGTATCGGGGAAAACGGTCACCTCGCCTTCAACGATCCCCCCGCTGACTTTCAGACGCGTGCCGCATATCACCGCGTGGAACTTGACGAGCCATGTCGGCGGCAGCAAGTCGGAGAAGGTTGGTTCGATTCCCTGGACCAAGTACCGACCCATGCGATCAGCATGACAATCCACCAGATCCTCCAAAGCAAGGAACTGATTTGCTCGGTCCCCGACCGACGTAAGGCAGACGCGGTCCACAACGCTCTGGAAGGCCCCATCACCGCCGATTGCCCTGCCTCCATCCTCCAGCAGCACCCAAACGTCCATCTCTATCTGGATCGCGGCAGCAGTGAGCTGCTCGATGCACGCCTGCGCGTCTCGGCGATCCAATTACCAGGCGATTAGAGATCCCCGTTGCGATGGTTCGAATTCCATGCTCCCGACATCGCGATGGTGGCCCCAGGGAGAGGCAATGGTCATGAAACTGCCCTACATCGATCTGCAACTCAATGGTGCCTTCGGCATCGACCTGAACGATCCCGACCTGGAGGCCCAACAGGTGGTGGAGCTTTGCAGCAAGCTGCAAGCGATCGGGGTCGAACGATTCTTGCCGACGCTGATCACGGCCCCAGTCGACCGTTTGGAGCGATTGATGGAGCGGCTGGTGAAGGCGAAAGAGCAAGACGCTTTGGCCGCTAAGATGATCGCCGGAATCCATCTGGAAGGACCCTTTCTGTCCGCCGAGCCAGGGTATATCGGAGCCCACCCACCCGAGGCAGCTTGCGAGGCCAGCCAAGCGATCGCAAGTCGGTTGCTGGAAGCTGGCCAAGGTATGCTCCACCTGATGACCCTGGCTCCCGAAAGAGACCCGGGAGGCGTGGTCACTAGGTTTCTTTCGGATCGCGGTGTGATCGTTTTTGCGGGACACACCAACGCAAGTTTTCTCCAGTTGCAGCAAGCCATCGATCAGGGCTTGCGAGGATTTACCCATCTGGGCAACGCCACGCCCCCCCAAATGCCACGCCACGACAACATCCTCTGGCGCGTTCTGGGACTGCGAGACCAACTCTTCATCACCTTGATCGCCGACGGCCACCACTTGCCACCCTTCTTGCTGAAGACCCTTCTGGACCTAATCCCCAGCCAGCGGGCCATCCTGGTCAGCGACGCAGTGGCCGCCGCAGGGCTTGGCCCAGGTACCTATCAGTTGGCAGGTCAAACCGTCCTGGTTGGCCAGGACGGGGCGGCTCGCAGCCCAAATGGGCTCCATTTCGTCGGGTCTGCCGCCACCCTGCCTGCCATGCATCAAGTGCTGCTGGAACACCAGATCGGCACCCCGGATCAGCACCAGCTATGGCTGTCGACCAACGCCCGACGCCTGCTCGACTCTTAATGCTTCCCCCCCGTCGCCTCCACCTAGTCGATTCCTGCCGCCCCGGTATCGTTCGCCCCTCTTGGATTCAATATCATTCTAACGAACTTTAGAATATTGATTCCGGCAGCCTGTTTAGAATCCGGGCGAAAGACTGAGTGATGAAGATTGCGGCCATTTTTCCTAGAACCGCTGCAACTTGTAATCGCCCGCATTCCTGCTCTGCATTGCAAGCATTACTGCCATTGGACCCTCATCTGCCGTCTGCTAGGCTATCGCCAGCAAGGAAGCACTCTTTCGATGGATCGACCATTGTGACCGGGATGGTGGCATTCCCCGGGTTGCATTCGCCGCGAGGCAGTCAAGGAAGGTGGGCATGGAACTGAAAGCCGAATCGTCGTCGGATGAGCGATCGACAGGGAACAGACCGAGGCTCCTTGGGCGGCTGAGTGATCTGGGCTTTTATCTTCTGTTCCGTCTGGCAGTCAGCATGATTCAAATGCTACCGACCGATCGCGTCGAGAGGCTGTCGGGGCTTTTCGCGTCATTCGCGACTCAGATGGTTCCCTTCCGCAGACAGTTGATCGAAACCAACCTGAGGGCAGTCTATCCCGATTGGTCTGCCCATCAGATCACCGCGATGCGTTGGCGTATGTGGGAGCATCTGGCGATGTTCGTCTGCGAGACGGCTTTGGCGGGGCGCAAGATCCATCGCACCAATTGGCGCGATCATTTTTCGACCAACGACCGCTTGGAGCTCTTTCGCTTCATGCTCGATGAACGACCAAAAATCATCGTCTCTGGGCATTTTGGCAACTTCGAACTGGCAGGGTTTTTCTCTGGACTGCTCGGTCTTCCCAGCTCCAACATCGCCCGGCCACTGGATAACCCCCATATCAATCGCTATGTCTCGCAGTTTCGCGCCCAAGGGGGGCAATTTCTTATCCCCAAGAACGGTAGTAGTTTTCTGATCGAGCGGCATTTGAGAGCGGGAGGCACGCTGGGTCTTCTGGCAGATCAGGACGCAGGCAGCAAAGGATGCTGGGTCGACTTTCTTGGGCGGCCCGCCAGCTGCCACAAGGCACTGGCGCTCTTCACCCTCTCCACCGGGGCTCCCATGATGGTCTTCAGCAACATCCGGCTGCGACCTCTTCATTTTCGAATGCGTCTGGAAGGGATTGCCGATCCCATGGTGGGCGGAACTTGTTGCGAAGGGGTCAGACAGCTGACAGGCTGGTACAATGATCGCTTGGCCGAAGCCATCCTGCGGACCCCGGAGCAATACTGGTGGCTGCATCGTCGATGGCGTGAGCCACCTGCGCGGGCGTCGCGTCCTGCAACCCGCGCTGCTTGAACCCGCATCCTTAAACGCCTGAATCCCTCATGCACTTTCTGGAACGCCATGGCCTGACCGCCATCGAACAACTGGCATGGGAAGAGTCGCTTCTGGAGGCGGCCGAAGAGCAGGAGGCGGATCCGGGCGAAATGCTTCGGATTTGGGAACTTCCAGAGTACTGTGTCATCCTGGGGCGGTCGTCTCGCTGGGATCTGGAGGTACAGCAGGAAGCAGTCGATGCGGATCGAGTTCCTGTGCTGCGGCGCAGCAGTGGTGGCCTTTCGATTGTCGCCGGACCAGGCTGCCTGATGTATTCCCTCTTCCTCTCGCTAGACAACTCCCCACACCTTCGCTCCATCTCCGAAGCCCACCACCACGTCGGATCGCGCATGATCTCTGCATTCGAGCAGTTGGGACTTCCCGTCACGCTTCAAGGCAGCAGCGATCTGACTTGGAACAAGCGAAAATTCTCTGGGAATTCCCTTCGCGTCCGGCGTCGCAACCTGCTGTATCATGGAACGATCCTGTATCGATTCGACCTCAGCCGAATCAGTCGTTACCTACTTCCGCCACCAAGGCAACCCGACTACCGTCAACAGCGCTCTCACGACCAATTCGTCACCAATCTCCCTGTATCCAGGGATGCCCTGGTGGATCGCATCCGCGAAGTCTGGATGGCCGATACACCCGGACACCCGCCCCCTGCCGATCGCGTGGCGCACTGGATCCAGCAACGTTACGGCAATCCTTCCTGGCATCGAGGGTCTTCCTGACGATGAATTCGAAAAACTCTGGAATCCTTCCGATCGGGACCTGCTTCCTGATCGCTCTATTTGTCTCTCTTCTTTCTTCCGTGGTGGTGGCGCAAATGCCTGCAGCGATCCGATACGAACTGACTTTTCAGGATGTCGACCGCCATGCCATCGACGTCACCGCGACCTTTCCAACCGAAGGCCGCAGGGAGCTGACGGTGGAGATGCCCACCTGGACCCCAGGCAGCTATCTGATCCGGGAGTACGCTAGGCACATCGAGCAGTTGGCGGCAACCAATGCGGCCGACGGTTCGGCGCTACCGATCGAAAAGAAAACGAAGAATCGCTGGACGATTGCATGCGATCGCGCATCGGCCATCCAAGTCAAGTATCGACTCTACGCCAGGGAGATGGGGGTCCGCACCAATTGGGTCGAACGCGACTATGGTTTTCTCACCGGCGCCGCCACCTTCCTGACCGCTCCTGAAATGGCCGGTCAACCCCATCAGGTCCGCATCGTCCCACCGAACTCTTGGCGCGATATCGCCACGGCCTTGCCTCATCCAGACAACGATCCATGGACTCGCACGGCCCGAGATTTTGACCACCTAGTCGACAGCCCCATCCTGCTAGGAACGCTCGATCACCAGACCTTCCAGGCTGGCGGCAAGACCCACCATCTGGTCACCGCCATGGGGGATGGCCATTGGGACCACCGTCGAGCCGCCCGAGACGTCCAGAAAATCGTCGAAGTCGAACAGGCTTGGTGGGGCGATGTCCCCTATGAGGAATACTGGTTTCTCAACATCGCCAGCGAATCGGGAGGGGGACTGGAACACGACGACAGTTGCGTGCTGATGGCCAGCCGCTGGACGATGAAAAAACGCGCATCGTACATCGATTGGCTGAGCCTCGTGGCGCACGAATTCTTCCATACCTGGAACGTCAGAAGGCTCCGCCCCCAAGCACTTCAGCAATACGACTACGCCCAGGAGCAATACATCGACGAGCTTTGGGTTGCCGAGGGGATCACCAGCTACGTCGATGACTGGTTTGTCCGCAAGGCAGGGCTTTGCACCGAACAAGAGTACTACGAACGTCTCGGAAAATCGCTGCAGGGATACGAGCAGTCTCCTGGACGCAAGGTCCAGTCGCTTGTCGATTCCTCGCGGGACACCTGGATCAAATTCTATCGGCCCGATGAACAGGCAGGCAATGCGCGAATCAGTTACTACGTCAAAGGCTCTCTCGTTGGCCTGCTCCTAGATCACCACCTGCGCCACGCGACTGAGGACCAGAAGTCGCTCCGCGATATCATGCAGCTTTTGTGGCAGCGCCATCGCCAGACGGGATACACCCAAAAGCAATTCGAGTCGATCTGCAGCGAACTGGCTGGTGAAGATCTCACTCCTTTCTTCGACGAAACGATCCGAGGCACTGTCGATCTGAACTACAAGCCCTGGCTGGAACGAGTCGGGTTGCAGTTCGCTCCTTCAGACGACAATCCTTCCAACAGCACCTCCGAAGACCAAGCCAAAAAGGAAGGGGATCGTGAAGAAGAGAAGGGCGAAGAAAAAAAGAAGGAGCCTTCTGGAGACGAACCACCCAAGCCGACCCCTTCCTGGACCGGCCTGGATCTGGCAGCCTCCGACGGCAAAGTGGTCGTCAAGAAGGTGGTCCGCGGCTCCCCTGGAGACCTTGCCGGGATCAACGTGGATGACGAGCTGATCGCCCTGGACGGCTACCGACTTTCGCTCGACTCCATCGGCGATCGAACGCAGACCACCACCCCAGGCCAGACCGCTCTGGTCCTGATCGCACGCCGAGGAAAACTGCTGGAGAGGACGATGGAACTGGGAGTCCCGGCGCCCAAGGGATACAAACTCAAAGCGATCGCCGAACCGAACGACCAGCAGAAGAATCATCTGAAGGCTTGGCTGGATCCAACTCCCTGACTTCGATTCCCAACGGCCCCAGTAGCAGCAACCAGTAGCAGCAACCAGTAGCAGCAACCAGTAGCAGCAAACACCGACCGCAACTTCGGTTCGTTGCCAGGGGAATCAGGTCGATCTATACTAGACCGACTCCTGGCCGACTGTGCGGTGGCCGGTCCCATCCCAAGCCGACTGCTCGGATCCTTGACCCAAGGGGTGATCGAAAACGGATCATGCGGATTCTCCTGATCGGTGAAACCTCCGATGATTCGTTCGCTGGACATATCAGCGAAACCCTGGTCGCCATGGGGCATACCGCTGAGACGTTCACCCCTTGGCGACTTGGGGAATCCTTCGACATCGTCCCTGGCGTTCGAAGGTATCGACGGTTCGCGATTCAGTCGGCCAGCCACTTCACTGGTGGCAGAAAATGGATCCTTCGAAACCTGTGGCGACAGATCGAACGGATGAAGCCCGACCTAGTCCTCTGCTGCTATGACTACCTCCTCCCTCGCGAGGTCGATCAGGTCCGCGCCATCAGTGGTGCAAAGATCGTGATGTGGTACCCCGACAGCCTCGCGAACTTCGGCCGCGCCTGCTTCATGGCGTCAAGGTACGATGCCTTATTCTTCAAGGATCCTTTCGTCGTCCGCGCCTTAAAGGGGGCGCTGGAAAGTCCCGTTCACTACCTTCCCGAATGCTTCAACCCTCGACGACTCGATCCACCCGCCCACGACCAAGTGCCCCTGCAATGGCGATCGGAGATCGCTACCGTCGGCAATCTGCATCCCTGGCGGATGGCTTTACTGAAGAAACTGGAACCGCATTCGGTCCGGATCTGGGGACCTCCACCGTCGCGTTGGTTACCCCAGTCGCTCTACGACAAGAAGTACCAGGGCCGACCAGTGCTCAATCAAGAGAAATGCCTTGCGTTTCGCGGCGCGAAAATCGTGCTCAACAACCTCCATTACTCGGAGATCGAAGGGCTCAACTGCCGATGCTTCGAAGCCGCTGGATCCGGCGCCTTCCAATTGCTCGACTGGCGTCCGACCCTGCCGCAGCTATTCCGGGAGGGGCAGGAAGTGGTTTCCTTTCGTTCCCCTGAGGAGATGGTCGAGAAGGTCCGTTACTGGCTGCCCAGAGAGGACGAACGTCGCGAGATCGGGGATCGCGCGCGGCAGCGAGCCTTGGCCGAGCATACGTTCGAACATCGCTTGAGCCGATTGCTGAACATCCTCGAGGGAAGTGAATCCGGCGATGACGTCCCATGATGCCCCGGCTGCCGATCGATTCAGCCACTCGCGACGCCGACGCCTGGCGGTGGTGGTCAGCCATCCCATCCAGTATTTCGCTCACCTCTACCGCGACCTCGCCGCTCATCCCCAAATCGATCTGAAAGTCTTCTTCGGTTCCACCATCGGCGCGACAGCCTATCATGATCCAGGACTTGGCGTGGAACTCGCTTGGCAATGCGACCTCTTGGGTGGCTATCCCCATGAATTCCTCCCAGGTGCCGACCAGGTCCGGCAACTCGATCGCCAAAGCCTCGCCAAAGTCCCAGTCGCTCCCGCACTCGACTCCTGGAACCCAGAATCCCTCCTGGTCCATGGGTACGCCACACCGCTGGTGCGCAGCGCTTGGCAGTGGGCGCGACGGCATGGCAAACCCGTGCTGCTGTTCGGCGATGGCAATGGGAGGATCGAGCGATCGCAGGCATGGTACCGACGATGGGCCAAGCGCTGGATGCTGGCGCATTATCTGTCGACCATCCATCGCGTCCTGACGCTGGGCGAAGCGAATGAACTCTACTGGCGGCTTTTAGGCGTACCCGATTCCCGAATGCAATGGGCCCCCTTCTACAACCCGGCCCCCGAGACCATCCTGCCGCAAGACGCTGGGCGCCAGGAAACGCGTCAGCGGGTCCGGCAGGAACTGGGGATCGCAGACCACCAGACTCTGGTGCTCTCGGCGGGCAAGTTCCTCCCTCGCAAACGAACGATCGACCTGGTGGAGGCTGTCGAACGATGCCAGGATGTGGTGGGGGTCTACGTCGGCGATGGCCAGTGCCGCAGTGCGTGTGAAGCCGCAGCGAGATCGGAACGCCATCGATTTGTTGGCTTCGCGAACCTGCCCCGCATGGCGGAACTGTTTGCCGCAGCCGATCTCTTCTGCCACCCAGCACAAGCGGAACCCTATGGGCTGGTGGTTGCCGAAGCGGCAGCAGCTGGCCTGCCGATCCTGGCGACCGAATCCACAGGTGCCATCGGAGCCAGATCCCACGGGCGAATCGGTGAAAATGCGCTCGTCTTCCCTGAAGGCGATGTCGAAGCCCTCGTGCGATCGATCCAGCAACTAGCCAATGACTCCGCCAAGCGACAGTCGATGGCCCAGCAATCCCTCGCCATCGCATCCCAGATGAAGCAGGCCGCCATCGATGGAGTCCTCGCTGCACTTCAGTCGATCGAATCCTGACGTTCACACCGATCCGATTTTTCGCACCGCACCCTTTGTCACCCAGTGGGAATGCAGCGAATTCCGGTGGTAAAGAGGACGTTCTACTGCTTCAATAAAGAGGATGGATGCGATTCGCTCTCTCCTTTGCCGACCATCGCTCCATCTCCTGTTCCACATTGGATGGAACGACCGTGTTCGAATTCCATGCTTCTTCTTTCTGAAGCAAGCATTTTGTTCTGGGGAGGCCAGAATGTCCGATCAAGGCAGGAAGTACCACGATCGCAATCCACAGCGGGCCCCAGGTCCTTTCTCAGCTCATGAGGTGCGCCAACTCCTGCATGCCGGACGACTGCATGACAAGGATCTTCTTTGGCCATCCGATAGCGACCAGCCAGTCGAAGTGGGACAGATCGTGGGAGAAATCAGCGAGGATGCTCGCAGAACCGCCAGCCCTCCCGATGTATTCATCAGCCACAGCAGTCGCGACAAGGAAGTGGCGAAGGAACTCGTGGCGGCATTGGAGCGGCAAGGCATCCGCTGCTGGATTGACCACCGCAATTTGACGCCAGGTATCCGATGGGACGGCCAGCTGAAATCGGCCATCGATTCCTGCCGCTCCATGCTTCTGCTGGAGTCGGAGCACTCGAACCTGTCGCCAGAAGTTCAAGCCGAACTGGGAATCGCTCGACAAAGGCGGATTCCGATCGTCCCGGTCAAGCTTGGCACGTTCCAACGAAGCGACCAATTGGAATACCTTCTCCAGGGATTCCAATGGATCGACGCCTCGGCCCCTCCAGTCAAACGCCACTTCGATCGCATCGCCGAGGGGCTCTTGGCAGCCCTCAATCGCACCCCAATCGCCTCGTTCGATGAGAAAAAAGAGGACAACCAGTACGTCGGGCCCTACCGACTACTCGATCGGATCGGAATCGGTGGCATGGGGGAGGTGTTCCGTGCCGAGCAACGGCAACCCATCCGACGAATTGTCGCGGTCAAGAGAATCAAGCCCGGGATGGATAGCAAGGAAGTCCTGGCACGATTCGAGTCAGAGCGGCAGGCGCTGGCAAGAATGGACCACCCAAATATCGCGAGGGTCTTCGATGCTGGAAAGGACGATCTGGGCAGACCCTACTTTGTGATGGAGTACGTTCCTGGGAAACCGATCACCCAATTCGCCGATGAAAACAAGCTCAGCATCGAACAGCGACTGCGTCTGTTCCAGGATGTCTGCCTCGCCATCTCTCATGCACACACCAAGGCGGTGATCCATCGCGATATCAAAAGCTCCAATGTTCTGGCCACGATCTCCGATGACCGACTTCAGGTGAAGGTGATCGATTTCGGGATCGCCAAGGCGCTCACCGCCGATCGTCTGACCGACCATAGCAGCGCGACCCAGGCAGGATTTGCGATCGGAACGTTGGAATCGATGAGCCCCGAGCAGGCAGCAGGATCGCTGGACATCGACACCCGTACCGACGTCTATTCCCTTGGTGTTCTGCTCTATGAAATGCTCTGCGGTCAAAAGCCTTTTGACTCCTTGGAATTGGAGCAGGCGGCAGAAGACGAGGCCAGAAGAATCATTCGCGAAGTCGATCCGCCTCGTCCCAGCACCAAGATCACCAGGACCGATGCCACCGGCTCGAAAATCGCTCACGAGCGATCGACGCGTCCGGAATCTCTAGCGAAGACGCTGCGCACGGAACTGGAATGGATCCCGATGAAAGCGATGCGGAAAGAACGCACACGAAGGTACCAGTCGGTCGCTGAACTGGCTTTGGATGTCCAAAACTATCTCGACAATAAGCCTCTGATCGCAGGTCCGGAGAGCCTCCTTTACCGCGCCAGCAAAGGTTTTCGGAGAAATCGTGCCTGGGTTGCAGCCGCCCTTGGCGCCTTGCTCCTTGCAGCTCTTGGGACGCTCGGATATGTCTCCGGAATACGCAACGAACAGATCAAGACACTGGCAGCGCTTGAGCAAGTGACGCGAGAGAAAGAGAGAACCGATCAGGCGCTTTTGGAGGCCGATACGCAGCGACGTCTGGCTCAGGAAAGCAGCCAACTGGCCTCCAAGCGACTCGATGAAAAAAGAATGGCTCTCGACCAGATGCTGGCGGCCTTCAGCGATTCCAGTCTGAAGCAGTACCCGGGGTCCCAGCCGGTGCGAAAGCTGTTCCTGGAACGAGGCCTGGAGCAGTACAGGACCCTCCTGACCGACGAAGCGCCCCAGGGCGAAGCCAGTCTCAAGGTGATCGAGTCCTTGCGGGAACTGGGGCAAGTCGAAAAGGAGATGGGATCGGCATCTCAGAGTCTCGATCGGCTACAACAGGCAGTCGATGCTTGTCGCGATGCGGTCGCCCAAGCGCCAGATGCCACCGAACCCCAAGTGGCCCTCGGGAAATCGCTCCTCGCTATGGCTCAGATGCGATTCGAACAGAACCGCTGGGAAGATGCTAAGCCACACGTCGACGAATGCATCGCGGTTTTCGATCGCCTGCACTCTGCCGATCCAGACAACATCACCTTCGCTACCTACCTAGCCGCCGGTCGCATCCGACAGGCCTCCCTACTGCCCAACGATCAAGCGATCAGATTGCTTCCCGGCGCAATCGAACTGCTCCGTAGAGCCCAAGAGAAACAGCCTGACGATCCCGAGGTTCTGATTCACCTTTCCCGAGGCATCAACAACTTGGCGACGACGATAAGCGATTTGGAGGAACGGAACAAGCGATACGAGGAAGCATTTCGCCTCGCAGAAGAAGCGCTGAAAAAAACACCTTCGGATGAAATGGCCAATGCCCTGTCGACCAACGCTAACTTCAATCAAATTCGAACCTTGGAGGAATTGGGACGACATCGGGAAGCTCTGGTACTGCTGCAAAAAACTATCTCAACCAAACGGCAATTCTGCGAAGACAATCCCTCGCTGCCCGACAGCCAAAAATCGCTTGGACGCTTACTCCAGCGAGAAGCGACCCTTCTGGAAACTCTTGGGCGCATCCAAGATGCAGTTCAATCACAAAATCAGGCGATTGAAGTCTTTCAAGAAAGAAAACAACGATTCCCGTCCCTGCCCGATGGGATCCTGCAGGTCGTCCGGTCCCAGATGCAACTGGAGGAGATTCAAGGACGGAGCGCAGCAACATCAGAGAATGCCGGCACCTATCTAGGCTGGACGAGGGAATTGATCGAGGGGATCAAAAAATTTCCCAATCGCGAAGAATACCTGTCCGAATTCCTCACCTTGCAACTCCAATCGCTTGCCGGTCTACCGAATCAATGGAGCCCCAACAGAAGACTGAACGAACTGGCATCCAGCCTCGAACAGATGGAAATCGCGTTTGGTGAAAACCCGATCTCCGATCCAAACACAGCCAGCCAGTACTGTGCGTTCCTGAAAAGATTTCTCCTTGCGTCACGCGACGCCAAATTGAGCACCCCGTCTCTAAGCGTACTGCAGCGCGGCTTGAGACGATGCGAGTCGCTGGAGGTGAAAGACGCTTCCGTTGCGATTACCGCCCATAGCCTCCGCGTCGCCATGGCGAACGATTTGAAGCAAAACAAACGCTATAAGGAAGCAGCCGACCTGCGACAGCAGTTGATCGTCAACGCCAGCAAGCTCTCCTTCACCGATACCGGGACCTTGTTTTCCGAAGACTACTTCGCATGGGCCCAGCATGCACCTCTCGTCGAATGCTATAGAAAACTCAATGATCCCAAACTGGAGTTCGAAAGCCTCCGAAACTACTTTCGCGAGACATCCAAATACATAACTGCTTCCGGGACGGACATCGAAGCGATCGACCAACTTGCCTATTCAGCCAGTGCACTGGATGACCTCCGCATGAGGTTCAGCGCAGAAGAACCCTCGCGAAATCTCGCATCTTTCGAACTTTTCGATCGCTACGACGGGGAGAAAAAGTTTATCCGAGTGGAGGTTTCGGACAGTTGGGAACGAATCGAACTGCAACGCAGTTTCCTCATCGACTCTGGTCGACTGGACATTTCCGACGCACCCTCCTTCCAGATTCTACGAGATCTGCAAGAAGACCTTCGCGACGTACCCGGCGGTCTGCGCATGGCTTGCCAGCTGATTGCAACCCAGTCCGGTAACGTGTATGCCGGCCAGGATCAACTTCAGGCCGCTCGACTCTCCTGGGAGAAAGATAGGTCCGACCCTACCAAAGCAACCGCATTTGCCAAACTGCTGCTCCGCAAAATCGCCTCCACCGAGAATTCCGGTAGCGCGGCCGCGGCGGCTCGAAAGCTCTTCCAAGAACTCGATGAAGCGATTGAAGCGATCCGATCGATGCCGGATGACGATTCATCTGGAAGCCATCGTGCAGACGATTTCTTGGCGGAATCGATCTACCATCGGGCGCTAATAACGGATCTTCCCCGCGCGACACACCGCTTGCAACTGCTGGAAGCCCTCCAGCGGCTCGACAAGGATTCACCACCGACGCTTCGCCGACGCATTTTGTATGCTCTTGGGAACACCAGCCAACGCCTGCGTGAGTCGGTTTCTTTCTTCGGCCAAGCCTTGGAGGCTGGTGAGAAAGGTGCCGTGGAGCCAATCTGTCTGCGCATCACACCATGGAATCGAGACCTTCTTTCGTTCCTCCCTGAGGAAATGCGTCGATCGATCGACTCCATCGCGATTCAAGATGCGCGAGTCTTCAAAAGTCAGCTTAGAGATCTTTTAACCGCTTTTGCCGATGAACGGTCGAAACTGTCCCATTCCGAAGTGGAAGAAGTCGAGCCATCGCCAACTGCGCCCTCGTCCGAAGAGTCATCGGCCACTGCGGTAGAAAGCAACACAGACTCGGCATCCAAACAGGTAGCAGAAGCGGTCAAAAAAAGATGGGAACCTCAGTATTCCCGCACCATCGTCCTTCTATACGGGGTGATGGAAAGCAACGAGCCATTTTGGGTTTTTGCGGCGATTCGCCCCAGTCGCTACCAGGAGTTCATGCAGGCCCATAAGGAAGGCAAAGTCGACTTGGAGGCGTTTGCTCCCTGGGGTGAGCTGATTATTTCAGGCGAAGGGAAGACGCCACCAAAAATTGTCCTGGATAAGGTAGCAACGATGTACCAGACAGACCCCGAACAGTTCAGCAAGAGATTTGAAGACGAGGAAGACGGAAAAGGACAGACCGATGCTGCTAAATCCTCCGATGCATCCAAGGAGAAAGGAGTCGCTTCACCGGAACAGGAAACCCCAGAGGATCTGTTGGCGAAGAGTCCCTGGGAGGAATTCCTACAGATTCCCGACAAAAAGTTAGAGTGGCTTCTGACGCGCCGGCAAAAACACTTCTCGCAACCTGGTTACGAAAGCGATCTGGTTCGCACAGCGGAATATCTCAATCGATTTGAGAAACCGATCGAAGCCGCCAAGGCTCTCATGACCGTCGTCAATCGGCTTTCGAAAAAAGACTCGACTGAATCCCGCAGCTCCAACCCAGCAACTGACGCCGGATTGGATCTGGATAAGCTACGTCAGCGTGCCCTGGACTATCTTCGGGATGGGGTTGAGGATCCGGAATTCTATAATTATTCCGATCTGGCATCGGAAGAAGCGTTTCTACCTCTGCATGACGACCCGGAATTTCGACGGCTGTTTTTGGTGAATTGAAATCGACAGTCTTCCGATCGATCGTCTGCGATCAACGATTTTCTTGACGAAACCAGATCCTCCATCCCTGCCCCAACTCAACCGACTGCGGATTGTCGACCCGGGGCATTCGAGGATTGCTGAGCCTTCCATCGGCTGCTCCACCTCCCTCAGCATCCACAACCTCCTGGCCTGACTCTTCGATCGACCATCCGGCTCGGATCATTCGCTGATAAAGCGTCGGCCAGAAGAAGGCGGGAACATCCAACAACCAGATGCCGTCTGTCAACTGAACAGTCCACTCGGGATCGGTCGGCGAACGCAACTCCTGCCATCGCTCCAGCTCCAAACCACCAACTCGAAACAATCCGTCGATCGACATGCTAGCTCGCTCGCCCAAAACCTCCGACCCACCAGCCGCTCGCAGCCGTCGTCGTTCATCCTCCTTGCTCTCGCGACGAAGCAACTCGGCATCGGACAACTTCAGCTCTTTCGATTTCCCCGCCACCGCATCTGCTGGTGCTGGCATCGATTCTCTTTGGTCCTTCGCCGCAAGCCCGCGAGTTTCGGCTCGCCCAGAAGCACGCCCCATTCCCGCCCTTCCGATTGCGTCGCCTTCTGCAAGGGAACCTTCCGCCACGGCCCCTGGTGCGGCTTTCCGAAGATCTCCCGGTGCGGCTCCGGCTCCCAGCCCCCCGCTTGCCATGCCCCCCCGACCACCCGCCGCACCAAGTCCCCCACCACCCCCGGGGCCCACTGGCTCGCCCGGGACTCCTGACGCCGCCCGCCCGGCAGCGAAACGGGCGCCATCCTCCTGATCGATCGCAAACCCCAGCGCCTCCGGCTTATTCAAATTGTTGGACATTTCCGAAGACGTTGCATCCTTCGGGACTGCGGCAGGATCGGATCGATTCAACAGATATCGATCGGCCGGTCCATCCTGACTTTGGGCCCGATCGCCTTGGAGAGGACCACTCTTTTCCCCCGCTTGCGGCGCAGCCTCCATGCTTTCCCAAAGCCGATCGGCGGAGACACCCGCCATTCCCCTGGCATCCATCTGGCGGGTCGGCAGGTTGTCGATCGGCTTACCGGCCAGTCCATCAGCTCTGCTTGCTGACTCGAATTCACCCGACTCCGCAGCGTCCCAACGCGCTGAAGACGATTGACTAGCTGGCGACTGCATGGTCACTTCGGTGCGTGATCTGAGGAACCAGGGACCGATCAGGATCCCCGCCAGTGAAGCTGCCAGCAACGCGGCTGCGAAACGCCAAGCAGAACGCGAACCATTTGCTGCCGCATCACTGGACCGCTGTGGGCTGACCGTCCGATCGACCGGCGCGATCCGCTCGGCAATACGCCGCGACAGATCGATGGGAGGGATCGCATCATGGGAACGCAGCATCTGCTCCCGCTGCTCCCGGAGCCGCCGAAGCAGGTCCCTCGCTGCCGGATCGATGGCCAATCTCTCTCGGACGAACCGCTCCTGCGGTTCTGATAGTTCCCCATCCAGATAACCGCTCAGCAAGTCCTCATCCCATCGCAAGTCATCCGGCTCACTCATCTCCATGGGCTCCTTCAGGACGCGGTCCATCCAGGATCATTTTCAGCTCCACTCGCGCCCGGTGCAATCGACTGCGTACCGTCCCCAGGGGAATCTCCAAGGTCTGTGCGATGCTCTGGTAGTCGAGATCCTGGAGATCCCGAAGCACGATCAAGTCGCGATACTCCTCCGGCAGTTGCCGGATCGCCTCATGCACTCGCGCCGCATCGACCGTCCTTTCCAACTGCTCGCTAGGGGAATCGATCCGACCATCAACTAGCGCCTCCGCTGGCATCGAGTCGCTCGCTGGAGCCAGGGAACGGCGCCTGGCTGCCTTGCGGCGATGACTGATCGCTTGATGGTAGGCGATCCGAAGCAGCCACGTGCGCAGGGACGATCGCTGCTGGAATCCCTGCAGATTGCGGTAGGCCAGCAGAAACGTCTCCTGCGTCAGATCTTCAGCATCGCCGCGATGTCCCACCCAACCAACCAAGGCTCGGTAGACCGAAGTTTGATACTGCATGACGATCTCCTCAAAGGCGCGACCATCCCCGCGAATCGCCCGTTCGATCCGGGCTGATTCCTCCGGGGAAGTAAACTCCGTCGGGCTGGACGTCGCGTCGGGCTTCAAGGTTCCCGATTCCTTTGAGGTGGCCGGTCGAAGAGAAGAAGCGCAGGAAAAGCTCCCCTGTGCCCCATTCATTGTGACCTAGCCATCGCCGATCGCCAACACCCCGAAAAACCGCGATCCGTGGCCAAAAAAAGTCCGTCTGGGATATCTGAAAGCGGCGTTCCAAGACAGCCAAGAGGTAGACTTCCAGGCACTGCCGCCAGCCAAGGAAAAATAGGCCACTTGGCTACCCTGCAGGGACGTATTTGCCTCGTGATCGCCATTCCCATCGGGCATGAAAATCCGTTGGTCTCGCGCGAAGCCGCGAGGACGCGAAGAAGAGGAAGACGCAGATCGTTCGTCAGCACTCGATGACCCGTTCCAGGTGCGATTTGACCTGCCAGTTGGCTTGGCAACGAACGGGTTACAGCCCACAGAAAAACTCGGCTAGATAACCAAGCAGGTTTCGGAATCGGGACTAGGCTCTCAACGGCTTCGTGCCTTCGCGTGAGCCAGGAGGGGAGTTGCTAGATGTCACAAGAACTTCGCGCTGGACTTGGTCGCGATAGAGTCCAAAACTCCAAGCCAATGCAACGAATAGGTCTCTGCGGAGTGAAGATGGAGCCACCGCTCACTTCTTCTCGAAAATTAGCAGGTAGTTTTCTTTCAAGATCCCGTCGACCTGGCCAACCTTCCGAAAGCCCGATTGCTCGACCTCCGATTCAAAGACCTCCTGCCCCGCCCGAACATGGCTCAACACCCAATCGGTGCTCTCCCCTTCGATTCGCTTGAAATCGATCATCACCACTCGGCCACCGGATCTCAATGCGCGGTGGACCGACTGCATCGTCTTGATCGGGAATTCGAAGTGATGGTAGGTGTCGCAGATGAAGACCAAGTCGACCGAATCGGCCGGCAGGTTCGAGCTTTCGGTCGATGCTTCCAAGGTGACTACCTGAGTCATTCCCTCTTCGCGACTGGTCTTGGCGATATGGTCGAGAAACGTTTTGGAGATATCGACGGCGATCACCGACCCCTTGGTACCGACTGCCTCAGCGAAAGCACGGGTGAAAAGCCCAGTTCCCGCACCAACATCCGCGACACTCATCCCAGGCGTCACATGGCACGCCTCCAGAATCTCCTTCCGCTTGGCAAAGATCTCCCGGCTCTCCGTCTCAAATCGCTCCTGAAACTGCTTCAGGTCGGGATCCTTGAAGGTGTCGTTGACCCCAGGCCGCACCGATTTCTCCTGCGCGCCGGCCACCGATCCAACCGCTAACAGCAACCCCGCAAGCATGACTCTACAAAACCTCTGGCTCATCGGCTCATCCACTCACTTTCTCAACGCCAAACCGGCTCTCAATGCAACGCAATATCCCTGCCAGGTGCGGCTCGGTGATTTCGTAATAGACATGGCGCCCGTCGCGACGGCTATCGAGGAAACCACAACGCTGCATCAGCCGCAGATGCTCGGAGGCCATGGCGCTTGGGATGCCACAGGCCTCCGCAAGCTGACCGACCGAGTAGGCGCCCTGGCCCAGCATCTGCAGCATCCGCAACCGATGGGGATGCGCCAGCGTGCGAAGGCATTCGGCCGCCCCCTCAAGCGATTCCAGATCGGTTAGCTGAATCGTTTTGGACGCCATGAAAAAACTCCCCGGATTCCCACTCAGTCGCATGATATCGGAACATCGCGATATGTCAACAATAAATACGTCGCTCCCTAAGTTCAACGATCCTCCACGCCTTGCTCGGTAGGAGTTGGGTGAAAGTTGATCTTTGGCCCCCATCGTCCATCGGTACGAAAGGCGAGGATCGACTGGAGGCCTCCCGACTCATCCCAGGCTGCTAGCATCCGATCGACCGGCCATTGGTCAGTTGACTCCAAGAGGCCGCCACGATGGATCCACGCGATCTGCTCTTTGGTCAGAAGTGTATGGGTTGCATCGGGCATCAATCGACGAAGATCAATCCGATTTGCCAGAATCTCTTCGGTCGACTCCAACCGCTCCGGACTTCGCGCCTCGGACGCTTCGATCGACCCGATCGACGATCGCACCAGTGCGGTCATCACCGCATCGCTCCCAGCTCGCTTGGCCAGATCGCTTCCCAGCGTGCGGATGTACGTTCCGGTACTGCAGTCGATCTCCAGCTGAAAATGAGGCGGATCGACCGATCCGAGTTCCAGGGAATGGATGGTGACGGTGCGTACCGGCATCTCCACCTCTTGCCCCTTGCGCGCTGCCAAGTAGGCTCGCCGACCATCGATCTTGATCGCTGAGTACGCAGGTGGTCTTTGCTGGATCGTCCCAACGAAATGGTGCAACTGACTTTGCAGTAGCTCTCGCGAAAGCGGCGGACCTGCGATCGCTTCCAAGGGGGTTTCCAGATCCAACGACGGACTGCAGAATCCCCAACGAAAGGTCCCCAGATAGGTCTTCGGTAGCTGGTGGACCAGATCGATCAGTCGCGTCGCTCCGCCGATCGCCACCAGCAGCATCCCTTCGGCCAGGGGATCGAGCGTACCGCAGTGCCCCACTTTGGCTGGCCGGACTCGCTTGGCAACCCAATTGACCGCATCCCTGCTGCTCCATCCAACCGGCTTCCAAACCGGAACGATTCCCATCATGCCCCATATCCTTTTGCAACGATCGTAGCGATTCCAGCGGCTGCGCGATGCGAACCCCTGGAGGATTCGGACGCGATTTACCCGCTCGTCCCGCGTTCCGATTGTACTCTTCCCAATGGTGAGGAGTGACAGATCGTGTTTCAAGGCCGGAGGGGGTTCCATTGAGCGACACACGGGTGATGAAACCCAAGGGTGGAGAAAGAGTCAAGCGGACGGAGAGTGTTCGTCCACCAATGCCTGTCCCATCGGCCAACGTATCCGCGCGCAATCACCATCTGGCGGGGCTGTTTCTGGCAACCCTTTCACTCTTCCTGATCGTCTCGCTGCTCACCCACGATCCGGCCGACGACATCGGCACGCTGCTACCCCCTTTGGATCGGCTCTACACTCCAGATCAGCTGGCCTATCCGGTCAATGAGACGCCTCGCAATGGCTGCGGTTACTGGGGTGCACTAGTCAGCCACCTATTGCTTCAAAGTATCGGTGTCGGAGCGTATGGGTTGGTCCCTCTGGTGGCCGTAGGTAGCTGGCGACTACTTCGCGGTACAGCGCAGCAGTCAGGAAGACCGATTCGCTGGTTGGGTTGGTCGCTAGTGCTTCTGGCGGCTACCGCCTTGCCACCTCATCTGAAGCTACCTCTTTCCATCCCTTCGACGCTGGGATCGGGCGGCTATCTTGGCGCGATGACCACGATGTGGCTGCACGAACACTTCGCGTGGTGGGGAGGACTAATCCTGCTGACTAGCTTGCTGGTGGGTGGCCTTCTTTTGAGCACCGAGGCTTGGTTGCTGCGCGTCGCGGAGTCGGCCACCGAGCGATCTTTGCATGCAGCCCAGAAAATGGCTCCCGTCGCCAAGCAATGGGGCGGCAATGCCGTCGCCATGGCCGGTCAGGCAATCGCTCGGACTCCCGCCATGGCGGGCTCCCCGCTGCCTGGCGCCAAAACCCTCCAGTCGGCTCGCAGCATCCTCCCCTGGAACCGAACGGCTAGGCCCAGCGTCGCCAGCGACGATCTAAATCCTCCCGTCGCTCCTACGGCGCTCGCCAAGCCTGCGCCGAAGATCGCAGCCGCTTCCGTGGAAACTGCCGAAGAGGTCGCCAAGCCCGCCGCTGCCCCTAACAGCAAAGAAGCGGCGGTCCCCGAACCCACCGTGTCCCATCCGGCTCCGAAGTTCAAGGCGCGCGGCAAAGCCAAGGCGGAGACGGCCGAGTCGCTGGAACACCTGGATGACACCCGACTACCAGAAGGAACTGAAGAGTATGTGCTGCCCGACATCGAACTGCTGATGGAACCCGAGCAGATCGCCTATGAGGAGCAGGAGCAGGAGGTGCGTCGCAAGGCGGCGATGATCGAGCAGACGTTTGCCGACTTTGGCCTGAAGGTGCGCGTCGCCGAGATCGAAACCGGCCCGGTGATCGCGCAGTACGAGATCGAACTGGAGGCGGGGTTGCGTCTCAGCAAGATCACCGGCCTTTCGGATGACTTGGCCATCGCTCTGCGCGTCCCCAGCGTCCGCATCGTCGCTCCCATCCCCGGCAAAAACACGGTGGGTATCGAAGTCCCGAACGAACGGAGGCAAGTGGTGCGCCTTCGCGAGGTGATCGAAGAGGGCGCAGAAGCCACCAAGAAGATGAAAATCCCGCTCTTCCTGGGCAAAGATGTCTCCGGCAACTCGCTTTCAGTCGACCTGGCCAGCCTGCCTCACCTGCTGATCGCCGGTCGCACGGGAACGGGTAAAAGCGTCTGCCTCAATTCGATCATCACGTCGATCCTGATGACCCGCCGACCCGATGAAGTGCGGATGCTGATGATCGATCCGAAGATGGTGGAACTGAGCGGCTATGGCCGTCTGCCGCACCTGATGCATCCGGTGGTCACCGACATGAAGAAGGCCGAAGCGATCCTCGCCTGGGCCGTCGACAAGATGGAAGAACGGTACGCGCTTCTAGCACGAGCGGGCGTTCGGCATATCACCAACTACAACCAACTAGGGCGCATCGAACTGCTGGAGAGAATGAACCTGGAGACGCCGGACGAGGCGGAGTTGATCCCCGAACACCTTCCTTTTATCGTCATCGTCGCCGACGAAATGGCCGACCTGATGATGACCGCCGGCAAGGAAGTGGAAGCCCACATCATCCGACTAGCACAAAAAAGCCGCGCGGTTGGCATCCACCTGATCCTCGCAACCCAAAAGCCAACCGTCGACGTCATCACCGGCCTGATCAAAAGCAATCTGCCGGCGCGCATCAGCTTCCAAGTCGCCAGCCGAACCGACTCACGCGTCGTGCTGGATGAAATGGGGGCCGACAAACTGCTGGGCAACGGCGACATGCTGTTCCTGTGGCCTGGCACCAGCATGCTCCTGCGCGGCCAAGGAACTTATCTGAGCGATGAAGAAATCAATCGCGTCGTCGCCCACTGCAGCACTGGCGAACAGAACTTTGTGCAGGAACTGGTCCATCTGAAGGTCAAGCAAGGGGATGAGGATGAGTCGCCGACAGCGCGACTGGAAAATCTCAAGAAGCGCGACGATCTCTACGAAGCTGCCATCGATATCGTGATCCGCGAAGGTCGCGGCAGCTGCTCCCTGCTGCAGCGCGCCTTGGGAATCGGCTATGGCCGCGCCGCTCGCCTGATCGACTTCATGGCCGAAGATGGTATCGTCGGACAATACAACGGCTCCCAGGCTCGCGAGGTGGTGATCTCCATCTCCGACTGGGAGGCGATGAAAGCTGGTCAAGCTCCATCCGCAGAAGAGGAATCCGCGGGCAAACGCAATCGAATCCGACTCGATGCCGCCGCATCCCCGCCGGCTCCGAAAGCCCCCTCAGCCGCATCGACGCTGATTCCCCAAGCCGCCACCCTGGCATCGCTGGCTGCCACGCAGCTTCCGAAACCCTCGCCAGAAGAAGAGGACGAGATCGACCAGCAGGTCGGTATGCCAGATGAGTCACTGGAAGAGGAAGAGGATCCAGGTCAGTCCGAGGAGGACGATCTGTTCGAAGAGGCGGATGAAGAAGCGGCATTCGACGAGGAATCGGATGACGAGGTCGACGAAGACCTAGAGAACGACGAAGCAGACGACGACGAGGATTGATCAGACGGCTTTGTCGGTCCTGCACAGCTGGTTGCGAACCAGTCAAGCACGGCGGTGGAGTTCTACGCGAGTCGCTCAACCGAGAAGATCCACCATCTGGCGATGGTGGCTACCGCAAGCGGTGAGATCGTCTTTTGGGTACCAACCACCTCGCCGTAGCCACGACCTCGCCGTAGCCACGACCTCGTCGTAGCCACTGCGGCCACGCGGTGGAGTTCTACGCAAGTCGCTCAACTGAGGAGATCCACCATCTGGCGATGGTGGCTACCGCAAGCGGTGAGATCGTCCTTTGGGTAACCACCACCTCGTCGTAAACACCACCTCGTCGTAGCCACTGCGGCCACGGCGGTGGATTTCTACGCGAGTCGCTCAACTGACAAGATCCACCATCTGGCGATGGTGGCTACCGCAAGCGGTTGCAGCTTAGGTAAGCCGTGTTCGATCGTTGTCCCAACGCGGTTTGATCAGATCAGGATCGGCTTGTCGAGCTCCCTTCGGACGATCACCCACTGACCGCAATGCATCAGCCAGTGCGTTGCCTGCATGGAGAAGACCGATCCGACGGTGGGGGCATAGTGGATCCCTGACGGCTGATCCAACTGCTCATCCGTTGTCTGCGCCAACGCAGCTTCGGTGGCGGCTCGCTGCTGGCGATAGACTTCGAAAAGCTGGTCGCGTGTGAAGGAAGGTGCCGTGGGATCGGGCTGCGACGCAAACGCTTCGGCAAAGCCAGCAGGAAGTTGCGGCATCTTGCCAGGAGCTATTTGACCGACCATCTTGTGCTCCGAGAGAATCAAGTGGCCCAGTTGCCAGTAGAGCGAATTGCATTTCGCGTGAGGCTTCTGCTGCAATTCCTGGTCGCTCATGTCGCCCAGATAGCTCATGCAGACCATATCGGCACCCTTCAAACTCTGTCCTATGGCTTGTCGGGAATCCATCTTGCATCTCCTTGTTGACTACGAGGCGATGATCGCCCCATGCTTTCGAATCACTCGGCAACCTGCGTCGGCCTGCTGCCACATAGTTTTTTATTTTGATGCCGCTCGCCTATCGCTTCGCTTCCCAAAGCTCACCGAAGAACCCGCGATCGACCAATTTTCCAGGCCACTGATTGTCTGACCAGGGGTTGCCCGACGATGGGTCGCTGACTTTTTCACGTAGATCGACAATGGCCCAGTCGGGCAGCATTGGGATCTGACGCGCGTTGTTCAGGTAGGCATACTCACGGAAAGTGAACCCACTGTTGATGACGACGTAACGATCTGGGTTCAGCGGGTTGGGATAGATCAAGATCGGTGCGTGCGTTGCGGCATCATAATCCACCCCCAGCATGTTCAATCGATCCGGACGCCATAGGACTGGAAGCTGATCGATGACGCGAGCGATCCAAGGATTGGTCTGGGGCGTCCCAAAGAGCACCAGATGACTTTGCTGCAGATCGCTTTCGGACAACGACTCGGCGCTCCGCAAAGGCACATCGCCGCGAAAGTGACGCCGCCACTGCGTCGTGGCGTGCTGAAATTCTTTCGTCGCCCACTGATCGACCGGCAGGGGGTAGTCGGGAGTCTGTGGACCGATCATCACAAAGCTGCTCATCAACGCATCGTCGATCGGTCCTTGAAGCCCCGGTCGTTTCGCTCGCGATGACACCGCACGCGGCCCCATCTGCCAGGTGCCCGTCTGGGGGTGGCGATGCATGGTGATGACAAAAGTATCGTCCTGCTGTTTTGCAGGCCCCTGCAGGCTTTGTCCATCCACCCGCATTTCCAATCGATCGAATGGACCGTTTCCCTTCCACTGCTCCCATGCCTGGCCGGTCCACCGCAGCGTCAACTGATCGATGTTGGTGGTCTCCAAATCAATTTTGCCTCCGTCGGCAAGTTGCCCTCTTACCCAAGCTCGTTCCCAGTGCTTCCCAAGCCGATCGATTTGCACCCAATGCGACGAGGGATACTTGAGGGTGTAGGTGACGAATTCGACCTCGCGAGGCAGAATCGGTCGCCCCTGCTGGGCCCATTGGGACATTCTCTCTTCGATCTCTTTCTTCGATTCCGGATGGTACTTGTGTTCGGTATCCGGTCCGATCCGATGATCCAGCTGCATGCCACGGCTAGCCATCGCTTCGGCCATCACATCCGCCGCTTGCTTTTGACGGTCCTTTTCACCGCTGTAGGCGACCAGGGGCAGATGCCGAAGATTTTCAACCCAGTCGGGGCAGTCGTACCAGTGCAGTAGCTTCTCATGATCCCCGACCGGCTGAAAATCTTCACCTTGAAATTCCTTCAGGAACTTCCTGGTCTCCGAGAATCCGGCTCCAGGTGTCGCGGCAAACCATCGGGCTGGATCATGGACCGCCAGTTGCCAGCAACCAGCTCCCCCCATCGAGAACCCTCGAATGCTGATGCGATTGGGATCGACTGCAAAGCGTCGACTGGTCGTTTCGATCGCTTCGTAGACATCGACCTCGCCGGCAAATTTGAAGGCATTGCTGTAGCGTCCGTAAGGGTGCAGCACCAGCGTGTTCTCGGGGGTGAATTCTCCCGGCTGCGTCATGCGGCGGTGCAAAAAGCCTGCCTCGCTGGTCCGTTCGTCGCGCCCGTGCAACCAAACATCCAGTCGACGCGGCGTCACGTCATCCGGCTTCCAACCCGCTGGGATCACCAACCCAAACGGCTGAATCGATCGGTCGATTTTGGAAACGAATCCTCCAACCAGCAAGGTGGGGCCTGTCAGATCGCGAGTATCCATCCCCAGCAGCTTCCAGCCTCTGTCCCCTTGGGACCACCTCTCCGCCCGCCGCTCCCCTTCTTCCAGCACTTTATCCAGTTGCGCTAACTCCGGTTCGGAGTAGACCATCCCGGTCTCCAGCGTCATTTCGATCGCACGCGCGAAGACCAGCACCTGCGCCGCATCGGCCTCATCCCCTGGTGATCGTTCGACCGATTGCCGAATCGCGGCGGTCCTCTGAAGCAATTGCGCCCTGGTTGCCTCGGGGATGTCAATTCCCGGAGGCGGAATCGGCCGGACCTGGTTCGGATGGTTGTCGGCCGGGCCGTCCCAAGCCATCAGCGTGGAATCGACCATGCAGGTGAAAAGTACCGCCAGCCATCCTAGGCTTCCACTTCTCTCCAAGGCCCAACCCAGCGACCGATTGGTCATTTCGTGCCACATCGACTTCATCGCCTCAGTGCCCCTTCACGTCCTGGAAGACTTTCACTGGGCGTCTCACGAGAACGCCCGATTCGCTTTCAAGATATCATGATGGGATTGGATCAGGTGTCGCCCTGGATTGAACAGCAGGCCAGAACCAGCGACTCCCCCAGGTGACTATCGGCGGATTGTACCCTGGATTCGATCAGACCGCCGGTGCACTAACTCCTTGGAAGAACTCATCGGCACTGATCCCATAGCGCGCTAGCACAGCCAGCAGCAGATCGCTGATCGGCACCGGCCCGTTGGCACGCCGCGGTGCCTCGGGACTTCCAAATCTTCGCACCGCATCGCGCTGGAGCGTATCTGCCTGCACTTTCGCTTGGGTCAGATCGCCACCAGCGGGAACGACTTCGCTCCCCAAAGGGGGCTGGATTGGGGCATCCCAGGAAAAAAACATCTGTCGGGCTGGAGTCATCCCGGTGGACAGGCCAGAATCGTACACAGAGGTTTCCATCGTTCCGCTCCTTGCTATTCGGCGATCGATGCCCTGTCGCCTTCCGGTCGCGACCCACACGACATCGATCCGGCGGTAGTGTCGGTGTCGGCTGGGACACGTTTGGTCAACAGGTTGGGAAATTTCTGCCGCAGTCGATTTTTTTGACGAATTTCCAGGAACGATCGTTCCCCAGTGCGAGGGGCATTTCAGGTATGTCGATCACCCCCAATGATGTGGCCAAGAAAATCATCGCCAACGTAGAAAAGGCGATCGTGGGAAAACGCAAGCAATTGGTCCTGTCGCTGGTTTCCTGGTTTTCTGGGGGGCATATCCTTCTGGAGGACGTGCCCGGGGTCGCCAAGACCATGCTGGCCCGCGCTCTGGCTCGCAGTGTCGGTTGCCGATTCAAGCGGGTGCAGTGCACGCCCGATCTGCTGCCCAGCGACATCACGGGGGCGTCCATCTTCGATCAGAAGGCGAACGAATTTGTCTTCCGTCCCGGCCCGGTATTCACGCAGATTCTGCTGGCCGACGAAATCAACCGCGCCACCCCCCGCTCCCAAGCCGCTCTCCTGGAGGCGATGGCGGAAGCGCGCGTGACGGTCGATGGCGTGACGCATTCTCTAGAGCAGCCTTTTTTGGTGATCGCCACCCAAAACCCGATCGACCAAGAGGGGACATTCCCCCTCCCAGAAGCCCAACTGGATCGTTTCTTGATGAAGTTCCAGCTTGGCTACCCAACGATGGAAGAGGAGCTAAAGATGCTGCAGATGTTGGAAAAGCAGCATCCGGTCGATTCGCTGGAAGCCGTGGTGACGGCTGCGGAACTGAAGGGGTGCCAGGAGGCGATCAAAGGGGTCTACGTCGATCCCAAGGTGCGCGCCTACCTGATGCAGATCGTGCAGGAAACGCGGCAACATGAGGATCTTCTGCTAGGCGCAAGTCCGCGTGCTTCGATCGCGCTGTTTCGCTGTGGTCAGGCGATGGCCGCGCTTCGAGGACGCGACTTTGTGCTACCCGATGACATCAAGAAGATCGTCGCACCGGTCCTCGCGCATCGACTGGTCCTCAAACCAGAAAGTCGCTTGAGACGCCTGACCAGCGATCAAGTGGTCGACAGCATCGTGGCGGAAATCGCCGTTCCTTCGATCGATCAGGGTACGCTGGTCGAGGAGTGATCGGAGATGGGTTATGTCGCCCTGATGGCTTTGCTGCTACTGATCGGTCTGGTCTTCCAGGCGAGTGTGCTGGTCTATGCTGCTGGCGCCATGGTGCTGCTTTTCGGTGGATCCCGATTCCTGGTCGAACGCTGGGTGCAAGCCCTCGCCGCACAGCGTCAAGCAATCCGTGGCGAGATGGAGGTGGGGCAGTCGACATCCATCGGCGTCCAACTAACCAACCGCTCGCGATGGTGGATCCCGTGGGTGCTGATCGAGGACGTCCTCCCGCGATCGGCCACCCAAGCCCCCCACGGAGCCCTTTCCGTGCCGCAAACACCACTGCGGCTTTATGCCCTCGGGGCCCGCCAGGGAAAGTTGCTTAGCTACACCCTCCAGGCGATGCGCCGAGGGCTTTATCAAATCGGACCTACCATCGCAGAAACCGGAGACTTGCTGGGACTCCACCGCCGCTTCGCAGTCCTCTCCAAACCCCAGACCATTCTGGTCCTACCTCGCATCGTTCCAATCGAAGGTTACGACATCGCCTCGCGGCGACCCATCGGGGAAATTCAAGTCACCTACCGCTCCATGGAAGACCCGACGCTGGTCGTCGGCATCCGCGACTACCAACATGGCGACCCGCTCCATCGCATCCACTGGAAGGCGACCGCCCGCACCGGCCGACTCCACAGCAAGATCTATCAGCCCACCGCCGTAGCGGGAGCGATGCTGCTGCTGGATCTGCATCGCCAATCGAACCCCGAACGTCACGAACCAGTCCGAAGCGACCTGGCCGTCACGGCCGCCGCCAGCATCGCTCATACGCTCTACCAAATCGGACAGCAGTTCGGACTGGTCACCAACGGACGGGATGCCGCCGAACGACTGCGGACCGAGGGATGGGACACCGATCATCGGTCGCGCGAGGAACTGGTCTCCCAGGTGGCGATGCGCGAAGAGAGCCTTACATCGAGACGACCAGTCGTCCTGCCGGCCGGCAAAGGGCCAGAACATTTTCGCGAAATCCACCGCACCCTGGCTCGCCTGGAACGCTCCGACGGCCTGACGCTCCCCCAGCTGATTCTGGAGACGCAAAGCCGCCTTCCGCGGGACGCGACGCTCCTGGCGATCGTGCAAGAGATCGACGAATCCGGCGCACTGGCTCTCTCTCTTCTCCGCAAACAAGGCTATCGCATCGCCGTGGTGGTCAATCAGTGGGACGATCAGACCTACCGGCAAATCTCCGGAAAACTGCTCAACCTCCGCATCCCCGCCTACCATTTATCAGATGAGTCTTCGATCGGTTCCATTTGTCGCACCCTGATGCTGTCCCGCAGCTAAACTGCCAGTCGTGCATCACGCAACCTCGTCAGGAGTCCCCATCGATGGAAGATCGCAGACCTCCTCGCCCTACCCTGGCTGATCTGGCGATGGCGGCAATCGCTCCGGTCCTGATCATCGGAATGATCAGCTGCTTGGTCTTCTTCCTGGTCAATCTGCTCTACCGTGGTGATTTCACGATTCGATTGATGTATCTGCTTGGTCTATACACCTTTGGTAGCGTCTTCATCGCCAGGATTGCGATCGAACAGTCGAGGTCGGTGGCGCTTGGATATACGGCCGCCTTGGGCCTGGCCACCTATTTTGTTGTCATGCGATTCGTTCGATTCTCAGGCCCTCTGCAGTCGGTTGCCGATTTTTTAGTCATCGGTTTTCTAGTCCTCATCGGGTTCCTCGCCGACCGCATCACTTGGGACTGCACCTGGATCGATGAGCGAGCCCCCACCAGCCCGGAAGGTTTGCTGCAGTCTCTGGGACTGGTCCGAAGTACGCTCAATCGCAAAGATCGCAAGCAGGCAACCAGGCGACACAACCCAGGAATCTGGGTCCTCTATTTCGCTCTCCTGGCCATCCCCCTTTTCGGCCTGGGGCAATTGGCGATTCCCGCTTACGAAGCCGCAGCAAGACAGCGCGCTATCCTCTTCCTTTTCGGGTACCTTCTCTGCGCTCTTTCACTGCTGGTTGTCACCAGCTTCCTCGGGATTCGGCGTTACCTTCGACGCCGCAACATCGAGATGCCGGCTGGCGTCACCTCCGCCTGGCTCCTCTGGGGCGTCGGTAGCATCCTGGCAGTGCTCTTGGCCGTCTGGCTACTTCCCCTTCCTAGTTCCGGTCCCTGGGCCGCCATGGGCAAGTGGATCACTTCCCCCGACAACCTAATCGCCAGCCGATTCGGATGGGGCCCCGAACCAGTGCGATCCTCCAGCCCCGGCAATCCCGCCTCAACCCCCAAAACGAATACCGGTCCACAAAAGCCCTCTGGCCCGCCACAAGCGAATGGCTCCGCAGAAAGTCCAGCCCCTCCCGGGGAATCTTCAACGACCAAAAACTTGTCGCAACAACCATCGTCTCAACAACCTTCCACCGATCCCTCCAGCACCCCCTCTGCGTCCACTTCGCAGCAAGGTCAAAGTCAGCAGGGGCAAGGGCAACAAGGTCAAGGGCAACAAGGTCAAGGGCAACAAGGTCAAGGGCAGCAAGGTCAAGGGCAACAAGGTCAAGGGCAACAAGGTCAAGGGCAACAAGGTCAAGGGCAACAAGGTCAAGGGCAACAAGGTCAAGGGCAGCAAGGTCAAGGGCAACAAGGACAAGGGCAACAAGGACAAGGGCAACAAGGACAAGGGCAACAAGGACAAGGGCAACAAGGACAAGGGCTACAAGGACAAGGGCAACAAGGACAAGGGCAACAAGGACAAGGGCAACAAGGACAAGGGCAACAAGGACAAGGGCAACAAGGACAAGGGCAACAAGGACAAGGGCAACAAGGACAAGGGCAACAAGGACAAGGGCAACAAGGTCAAGGGCAGCAGGGTCAAGGGCAGCAGGGGCAAGGGCAGCAGGGGCAAGGGCAGCAGGGTCAAGGGCAGCAGGGGCAAGGGCAGCAAGGTCAAGGGCAGCAAGGTCAAGGGCAGCAGGGGCAAGGTCAGCAAGGTCAAGGTCAGCAAGGTCAAGGTCAGCAAGGTCAAGGGCAGCAGGGACAAGGT
>Ga0315908_10000017_pt1 | contig 144392 bp, 138 predicted proteins | sample LakEriMetagenome_12_FD_203520 | JGI IMG/M metagenome (GOLD analysis project Ga0315908, IMG submission 203520) | Freshwater fungal communities from buoy surface, Lake Erie, Ohio, United States - Buoy 4 MA124 | ecosystem: Environmental > Aquatic > Freshwater > Lake > Lake biofilm | place: USA...
GACATATTTCCATCCGTGCTGCGTGTCTGCCGGCAGGTTGAATTGCGCGGTCAGATCGACGGGCGTCGGCAGTTTGTCGAGATCGTTTTCGATGCCGTCAAAGCGCAGGACTTTGTTGATCGCGAAAACGTAAAGCGACCCATCCTTGAAGGCGAGGCCATTGGGCTGGGTCAATCCCTGCAGAATGATTTTCTGTTCGCGTTTGCCGTCTTTCGTCACCACCGCATAAACGCGCCCGATGGCGCGCGAGCCGACGAAGATTGTGCCCTTGTCGCCTTGCACCATGGTGCGCGCGCCCGGCATGCTATGGGCATAGACTTCCGCCTTGAAACCCGGCGGCAATTTGATCCGCTCGAGGGGGACTTTATCGAGCGGCGTGACGGTGGCAGGAATCGGCAAGCCACGCAGATTGGGATCCTGATTGCTGCGTCCGAGATCGGAGCGATCGAGCGGGTTCATCTGGGTCGGCGGGCGCTGCGCCAGCGCTGGGGAAAGGCCGGCGCAAAGTGCGGCGACGACAATCGTGCTGGCGCACAGGCGATGTCTGGATAAGGTCTTGCTGAAAATGGACATGGCTTTCTCCCTTGGGTGAATCGTTATTCTTGTTGTTGCGTCATGCTTTCCGGCTCGGCGCCAAAAAATCCTTGTTGATGTCGGCGATTTTCGCTGTTCCTGCCAGGCGCATCACGAGCGTGAGATTGTCGCGCATATATTCGAGCACGCTTTGTGCGCCTTCAGCCCCGCCCAGCGCCACGCCATACATGACGGGACGTCCGCAGCCGACGACGCTTGCGCCCAGCGCCAGCGCCTTAAAAACATCCGCGCCGCGCCGCACGCCGCTGTCGAAAATGATCGGCGCGCGTCCTGCCACTGCATCTGCAATGCGGGGCAGGGCGTGGATGGAGGCTTCGACGCCGTCGAAAGCGCGTCCGCCATGGTTTGAGACATAGACGGCATCAAAGCCACGACGGCAGGCCGTATCGGCGACGCGCGGCGACATGACGCCTTTCACAATGACAGGACCGCCGAATTCTTTCTTGATGAAATCGAGGTCATCCCAATTGAGATCGCGCTTGCGCGCCTCGAAGACTCGCGCTGCTTCTTTTGGATCGGCAATGCTGCGCGGCATATTGCCTTTGCCCAGTGAGCTTGGCGGACGGAAGGCGTTGCGGATATTTTCTTCGCGCGGATAGGCATAATTATTGTCGATGGTGGGCGCGACGGCGGAATAGCCGGCGGCTTTCGCGCGCTGGCACAATTCACGCAAATAGCCCCGGTCGGTTGGCACATAGATCTGGAACCATTTCGGTCCGGGATTGAAACTGGCAATCTCTTCCATGCTGAGATTGGATTGTGTGGATGTGGCCATCAGCGTGCCGACAGAATGGGCAGCGCGCGATGCGGCCTCTTCTTTCATCACATGAGCAAGACCATGGCTGCCCATGGGTGGCACGAACACCGGCATGGAAAGTTCGGAGCCGAGAATTTTCACTTTCAGATCGACGCGGCTGACGCCTGAGAGCGATTGCGGCTCAATGCGAAAATCCTGAAAGGCGCGCAGATTTTCCTCGCGCGTCCAATTCGAGCCGGAACCGCTGGCAATATATTGATAGCCGCCGTCGGGAAGAATTTTCCGGGCTTCCGGGTCAAGCTCCAAAAGATTGACGATGGATAATTTCTGCCGCGCCTTGCTGCCCTCATAGGCTATGTCGGGGCGGGCCATTTCTTCGCCGGCCTGGCCGAGCGCGCGCGAGGCCATCAGGCTGAATGCGGTGGCTGTGCTGCCAGCCAGCAAGGATCGGCGCGTTGTGCGCATGGCTTTCCCCCAGAGTCTTTTTGAGCGGACCGGGCCGCCGCCGCTTTTTGCGGTCAGCGACAGGATTGGCCAAAAATCGGGAAAGCGCAAGGAAAGCTCTGCCCGCATCGCGGTACAGGTATTTTGCATCGCGGAAAATCTGTTGCCCGGCTGCTTTGGGCCCCGCTAGGATGGGTGAGGTTACAAAAAACTTGCGGTTGCCGCCGCCCGATCAACAGGAGGGAATGCCATGTCGCTGTCGCGTCGTGCTGTCATGGGCTTTGCCGGTGCATCCGCTTTGGCCGTTTCTGCTCTTCTTGCGCCCGAGGCGCAGGCTCAGGCTTGGCCCAACAGGCCGATCACTTTCGTTGTGTCGCAGGCGGCTGGCGCCAGTCCGGATGTGATGGCGCGTTTGCTCGCCGATCGTCTGTCGCGCTCGCTGGGGCAGGGCGTCATCATTGAGAACAAGCCGGGAGCGGCCAATGTTGTGGGCGCCAATGCTGTGGCCCGCGCGACGCCCGATGGATATACATTTTTCTTCGCCACTTCGGCGGCACTCGTTTCCAATCCATTCCTGATCGAAAAGCTGAGCTACGATCCGGTGAAGGATTTTGCGCCCGTATCGATGATTGCACGCAGTCATCAAATGATTGTCGTGCATCCCGATGTGCCGGCGAAAAATCTGCAGGAATTGATTGCGCTCGATCGTAAAGAGCCCGGCAAATTGTCGGTCGCCGTGGATTCGCCGCGCAATCTGGCCGGCATTACGGCGCAAGCCCTGAAGAAGCGCGCCGGCATGGAATGGGTGCTCGTGCCCTTCCCGAATATTGCCAATGCGCCGCAGGATGTAATGGCGGGCCGTCTGCAGGCCGGCGTCTTCTCTGTTGCCGTGGTCGAATCCCATATTCGCGACGGCAAGCTGCGCCCCATTGCCATTGCCTCCGACAAGCGCGCCGCGTCGATGAAGGATGTCCCCACCGTTGCCGAAACGCTGAAGGATTTCGACTTCGCCGGCTGGTTCATGCTGATGGCGCCGACAGGCACGCCGGAGCCCATCCTTGCGCGCATGAATGCTGAAGTGATCAAAGCCATGCAGGACGAGAAAATCCGCGAGACAGCGCCGGGACTTGGTTTCGAGATCGAAACGAGCACGCCCGAGGCTGCGCGAAAACTCCTCTCCAGCCAGCTCGATCTGTGGAAGAACATCACCACTGAACTCGGCCTCAAGCCGCAATGACAAAAAACCCCCGCGCCTGAGCGCGGGGCTTTCATTGCGAAGTGAAGGGCAGGATCAATCCTGCGGCGGCACCTTGGTATCGGCGACGAGCCGCGCATATTTTTCCATTTCCGCTTTCACAAAGGCGCCAAATTGCGCCGGCGTGCTGCCGACGGGCTCTGAACCGAACGCGGCGATCCGCTTGATCACATCGGGATCCTGTATCGCCTTCAGCACTTCCCGATGGATTCGTTCAATGATGGGCTGCGGGGTTTTTGCAGCGACGAACATGCCCTGCCAGCTGTCGGTCAGGACGTTTGGATAGCCCTGCTCGGCAATCGTCGGAACGTTCGGCATGAGCGGCGAGCGCTTGGCTCCCGTGACGGCAATGGCCCGCAGCGTGCCGGCCTCCACTTGCGGGGCGGCCGTTCCAAGCGGGGACACGGCCATTTCGACATCGCCCTGGACGAGCGCCTGATTGAGCGGCGCATCGCCGCGGAACGGCACCATCTGAATGTCGATTTTTGCGGCGACCTTCAGCATTTCCATTGTCAGATGGAGCGGGGTGCCGATGCCGGTCGAGCCGTAATTCAGCGCGCCCGGTTTGGCGCGCGCCAGCTGCACGAGTTCGTCGAGCGTCTTGGCCGGGAATTTCGGATTGGTGACCAGCAGCAGGGAGGCGTTGATGACTTGCGTCACCGGCGCAAGATCGTTGACGGGATCATAGGCGAGCTTCTTGTAAAGCGACGGGCTGATCGCATGGCCAACCGTCGTGAGCAGAATCGTTGTGCCGTCTGGCGGTGATTTCGCGACAGCGTCAGCTGCTATATTGCCGCCCGCGCCCGGACGGTTTTCCACGATCACCGGCTGTTTCATCGATTCCTGCATTTTTGCGCTGACGATGCGCGCAAGGGAATCGACTGCGCCGCCGGGCGCGAAAGGCACCACGACTTTGATCGGTCGGTCGGGATAGGTCTGCGCATCTGCCGTCGGCGCGATCATCAAGCCGATGGCGCATGTCATTGCAGCAATGATTGTCTTCATCGAAATATCCTCCCGGTGCGGCGCGATCATGTGTCGAGCCGTGTGTCTTTTTGATCGATGACGCTGAGATTGAGGTTTTTGAGCAGGCGATAGATCGTATCGACTTCAACCTGCATGGGCTTGGGCATGGGCGGGCGCATATAGGGATTTGGAATGAGACCGCGCAGCCATGTTGCTGTTTTGTAGCGGATGTGCAGGCGGCCCATATCGGCAATATATTCCTGCAATTCGGCGAGGCCGCTGTCCCAGACTTTGCAGGCGCCGTCGAGATCGCGGCGGTCCCATGCATCGAGATGGGCCAGCATGGGTTCTTTCGCAAAATTCCAGAAGCCGCTCAGCGTGCCGTCGAACATATTCGTCAGACGGTATTCATGGAAGCGCGATGCCAGTGCGCCCATGACGGCAACATCGCGGTCGAGGCCGCGCAATCCCTTGGCGATCAGCCGGAAGCCTTCATATGTGTAGGTCATCTTCCAGCCGACAACATTTGGCACTTCGCGGCAGATGCGCAGCGTGGCAGCCAGCGGAAGGCCCGGATAGAAAGGCGGCTTGGCGCCACCCACCGGATGCGTCACGATCGGCAGATCGACAGCGCGATCCTGTTCCTTGATCTGATCGAGCCAGATTTCGGGATAGGTGTCGGCATCCCAGCACGAGGTGACATCCTGCGCGCCGCCCGGTGGCGTGACGAAAATGCCGTCGACGCCGAGCGCCTTGCAATCTTGTGCGGTCTCAACCGTCTCGGCTGTCGTGATCCCCCAGGTGCCGGCGATGATCGGCAATTTGCCTTGCGCTTCCTCCATGGAGATTTCGAGCACGCGGCGTTTTTCGGCGCGGGTCAGGTAGAAAATTTCAGCAGCTTCCGGATTGACGCACAGGCCGCCCTCTTTGACGAAGGCAGGGTCATTGACGAAGTAACGGACAAAGCGGCGATAGGCCTGTTCATCGATGGTCATGTCGCGGTTCATGGGAAGGAGTGCCGCGACATAGCGGCGATGCCCGATCGTTTTCATGCGTTTCCCCTTTGATTGTCTTGGGGCGATTATCCTTTGGCAGACCATGATTGCAACGGCGGTTGTTGTCATGGCATCATGAATAGGATTCATGATCTGCAAGGAGCCGGGCGTGACCCTCGCGACCCTCGATTTCAACCTGCTCAAAATGCTCGACGCTCTGTTGCGCACGCAAAGCGTCTCGCGTGCGGCCGAGCAGCTCAATGTGACGCAATCGGCTGTCAGCCATGCCTTGCGGCGCTTGCGCGCCATTTTCGGCGATCCTTTGCTGGTGCGCGAGGGCGCGGTGATGAAGGCGACCGCCCGCGCGCTGGCGCTGCGCGATCCGCTTGAGCGCGCCATGTCGGACATTCACGCGCTCATGACCGCCTCAAGCCATTTCGACCCGGCTTTGTCGCACCGCATGTTTCGCTTGGCGATGAGCGATGCGATGACGGTGGAGGGGCTGCCCAGCATTGTGAAATTCGTCCGGCGCGAGGCGCCCAATGTCGATATCAGGGTCGAGACGGGCGGGCCGGTGCACTCCTGCCGCCTGCTGCTGGAAGACAAGGCGGATCTGGCACTCGGTGTGTTTCCCTCGGTGCCTGACGGGCTGAAGGGCGAAGAACTCTACCGCGACGAACTTGTCTGCATTGTCGATCGTGCCAATCCGCGTCTGCGCAACGGCCGGCTCAGTCTGCAGGCCTTTCTCGATCTGCCGCATGTGACGGTCGCGCCCAGCAGCGATTCCGGCGTGCAGCTCGACGATATTCTTCGCGCCATGGGATATGCGAGGCGCATTGTTGCCAGCGTGCCGCATTATCTCGCCATTCCCTCCCTCATTTCCGGAACGGATCTCATCGCGCATTCGCGGCGAAAGCTGCTCGATGTTTTTCGCTCAGCAAGCGGCCTCGTCATGCTTCCCGTGCCGGTGCCGTTTCCGGTTCCCGATCTCGTCTTCGCGCAGGTCTGGCATGAACGCGAGGATTTGGATGCCGGCCAGCAATGGCTGAGGGGCCTTGTCAGCCGCGCCCTTGCCGCGCCGCGCACCGGGGTTGTGGATACGCGCGCCGCAGGGCGCCGCAGATAGGCTGCCAATGGCTGTGCCTTTGGGCGCAAGCGACCTATATAGACGCCAGACAAAGGAGTGTTTCACATGGATCTGGGCTTGCGCGGCAAGGTCGCTTTGGTTTTTGGCGCTGGTGGCGGTCTTGGCGGGGCGATTGCCCAAGCGCTGGCGGCAGAAGGCGCCAAGGTTGCTTTGGCCGATATTGACGAGGCGGCCGCCAAGGCCCAGGCGCAGCCGATCGCAGCCTCCGGGGGCGTGGCGAAGACCTATCAATGGGATCTGGCCGACATTGCCGGCATTGAGGCGCGCATCGCCCGGATCGAGGCGGAACTCGGCCCCATCGACATTCTCGTCAACAATACAGGCGGCCCGCCGCCCACACCCGCCGCCGGTCAGGATGCGGCGCTCTGGTCGAAACATTTCGAGAGCATGGTGCTCGCCGTCATCAAGATCACGGATGCGGTTCTGCCCGGCATGCGGGCGCGCAAATGGGGTCGCATCATCACCAGCACATCCTCGGGCGTTGTCGCTCCCATTCCCAATCTCGGCATTTCCAACGCCCTGCGCGCCAGCCTCGTCGCCTGGTCGAAGACGCTCGCCCGCGAGGTCGGGGCCGATGGCGTGACCGCCAATATTGTCCTGCCGGGGCGCATTGCCACGCCACGCATCAAGTTTCTGGACGAGAAGAAAGCCGAGCGCGAGGGCAGGGCGCCGGCGCAGGTGGCGGCCGAGAGCGAGGCTTCCATCCCCGTCGGGCGCTATGGCGAGCCGGCGGAATATGGCGCTGTCGTCGCCTTTCTGGCCAGCCAGCAGGCGTCTTATGTGACCGGAACGGTGACGCGGGTGGATGGCGGCCTGATTGCCAGCATCTGAGGCTCGACAAGCGCCAGTCACTTGCCTAGAGCAGGCGGAACGCTGGCCGTTCCGCGGCCGTAATCCTTGGTGATCACATGAGCTTTCTTTCGGCGCTCGGCGCTATTGTCGGGGAAAAACACGTCCTGACGGGCGAGGAACTCGCGCCCTATCTCACCGACTGGCGCAATATGGCGACGGGTGCGGCCCAATGTGCCGTGCGGCCGGGCTCAACCGCCGAGGTCGCCGCGATCATGAAGCTTTGCGCCGCGCAAAAAGTGCCGGTCGTCACGCAGGGCGGCAATACGAGCCTGGTTGGCGGGGCGACGCCCGATGCTTCTGGGCGGGCCATCGTGCTGCTTCTGTCGCGCCTCAACAAGATTCGCGCGATCGATCCCGACAATGCGACGATCACCGTCGAGGCCGGATTGATCCTGCAGAATTTGCAGCAGGCGGCGCGCGATGCCGGTTTTCTCTTTCCCCTGTCGCTGGCAGCCGAAGGCTCCTGCATGATTGGCGGCAATCTTGCCACCAATGCAGGCGGCACGCAGGTTCTGCGCTACGGCAATATGCGCGATTTGACGCTCGGGCTTGAAGTCGTCTGCGCCGATGGCGAGATCTGGGATGGATTGCGCGGTCTGCGCAAGGACAATACGGGCTATGATCTGCGCGATCTTTTCATCGGCAGCGAAGGCACGCTTGGCATTATTACCGCCGCGACGCTGAAATTGTTTCCGCAGCCGGCAGCCAAATGCACGGCCATGCTGTCTCTGTCTTCGGTTGAAAATGCCATTGCTGTTTTGCGCCGCGCGCGCAAGGCTTTCGATACGGCACTCACCGGCTATGAACTCATGGCCGGCGTTTGCCTCGACATGGTCCATCAATGTTTTCCGCAGCAGAAACTGCCCTTCGCAGAAAAGCCTGCCTGGTATGCACTTCTTGAAATCTCGGATTCGGAGGGCGAGGAACATGCCCGCGCCATGTTCGAGGCCATGCTGGGGGAGAGTTTCGAGGCCGGCGAGATCGACGATGCGGTGATTGCCGAAAATATCGCACAGTCGAAAGACCTCTGGCATTTGCGCGAGAGCATTACATTGGCGCAGGCGCAGGCGGTGAAAAGCATCAAGCACGATATTTCCGTGCCGGTCTCGCGCATGGCCGAATTTATCGCAACGACCGATGCTGCCCTGCAGGAGAAATTTCCGGGCCTGCTCAATATGACCTTCGGGCATTTGGGCGACGGTAATCTGCATTACAATGTCGGCACATCTGAGCGTTTCGACGGCGCTGCCATGCAGAAGAATTACGACGCCATCTACAATCTGGTGCACGATCAGGCCCATGCCTTCTCTGGCTCGATCAGCGCCGAACATGGCATCGGTTCATTCAAGGTCGATGAAATGCCGCGCTACAAGAAACCGCGCGAGCTGGAATTGATGATCCGCATCAAACGGGCTTTCGATCCGGACAATCTGCTCAATCCCGGCAAGGTGCTGCGGTAAGAAAAAGGGGGCTTTGGCCCCCTTTTTTGCGAGTCGCGACCCGTGGCGCAAGGCCTTTGGAGATATGTGACACAGGCTTCGGTTTTCCACAGGGGTGCCATTTTAAGTACCTGATTTTAAAGGTATTAAATTGTCACATTGATGTCACGGACGCCCCCTAGAAAGGCCATGCTCCTGGGGTGATATCGCCTTGGGAGAGCGCCCGATCGGCGCTCCGCTCACATGAAAGGGCCCATCATGGACCTCAAGAATTTCTTCCGCGCTGCCGTCGTCGCCGCCACCACCGCGACGCTCAGCCTCAGCGCGCAGGCCGCCGACATCACCGGCGCAGGCGCGACCTTCCCCTTCCCCGTCTATTCGAAATGGGCTGATGCCTACAAGACGCAGACCGGCACGGGCCTGAATTATCAGTCCATCGGTTCGGGCGCTGGCGTGAAGCAGATCCAGGCGCGCACCGTGACTTTCGGCGCCACCGATGCGCCTTTGCAGGCTCCGCAGCTCGACAAGGACGGCCTCGTCCAGTGGCCGATGGTCATGGGTGCGATCGTTCTGGTCGTCAATGTCGATGGCCTCAAGTCCAACGATCTCGTTCTTGACGGCAAGACGGTCGGCGACATTTTCCTCGGCACGATCCGCCGCTGGGACGATCCGGCTATCAAGAAGCTCAATCCGAGCGTGAACCTTCCCGCCGCTCCGATCAGCGTCGTTCGTCGCTCGGATGGTTCGGGCACGACCTTCAACTTCACCGATTACCTGTCCAAGGTCAGCCCTGACTGGAAGGCCAAGGTCGGCACCGGCACGGCAGTTGAATGGCCGGTTGGCGTTGGCGCGCGCGGCAATGAAGGCGTTGCCGGCAATGTCGGTCAGACGAAAAACTCGATCGGCTATGTCGAATATGCCTATGCCAAGCAGAACAACCTGACCTATGCCGCCATGACCAATGCGGCCGGCAAGACGGTTCGCGCTTCGATCGCTTCGTTCCAGGCGGCTGCGTCCAATGCAAACTGGCGGGCTGAAGACGGCTTCTATCAGATCCTGACCAACCAGCCGGGCGATGCCTCCTGGCCGATCACGGCTGCCACCTTCATCCTCATGCACAAGCAGCCGACCAATAAGGCGGATGCGGATTCGGCGCTGAAGTTCTTCGCCTGGGCCTTCGATAAGGGCGACAAAATGGCTGAAGATCTCGATTATATCCCGATGCCCGACAATGTCGTGAAGCTCATCAAGGACACTTGGGCGAAAAGCATCGTGACCAAGTAAGGACGAAAGGCAGGCGCGGTCATCCCGCGCCTGCCGACTTTTTGTTTTGTTCCAGATGAATGTCCGACAAGCGCGAGGGGGAGCAAGTGACCGATATCACGACGCAGGGAGCAAGCGAGGCCTCCAAGCCTTTTGATCGCGCCCGCGCCCTTGCCGCATTCAAATTGGGCGATTCAACCTTTTACTGGCTGACGCGCGTCTCTGCGCTCATCGTCCTGTTCATTCTGGGCGGGATCATTGTCTCGCTTGTCATCGGCGCCTGGCCGGCGATCAAGACATATGGCTTCGACTTTCTCGTCACGCGCCGCTGGGCGCCCCAGCTTGAGCCGACACCGATCCTGGGTGCGCTCGGCCCGATCTATGGCACGCTGGTGACATCCTTCCTCGCCATGCTGATTGCCGTTCCGGTCGGCCTCGGCATTGCGATCTTCCTCACCGAATTCTGCCCGATCCGGCTGCGACGCCCCATCGGCACAGCGATTGAATTGCTCGCCGGCATTCCTTCGATCATTTACGGCATGTGGGGATTTTTCGTCCTTGCGCCTTTCATGACCGATCGTTTCATGCCCATGGTCATCAGCGCATTCGAAGGCGTGCCGGTGCTGGGAACGATTTTTGCCGGTCCGCCCTCCTATCTGTCCTTGTTCAACGCATCGCTTGTTCTGGCCATCATGATCCTGCCGTTCATCACGGCCATTTCGCGCGATGTGTTCCAGACCGTGCCGCCCATGCTAAAAGAATCGGCCTATGGTCTTGGCTGCACGACCTGGGAAGTTGTTCGGAACGTCGTTATCCCCTTTACGCGCGTCGGCGTGATCGGCGGCATTATGCTGGCGCTGGGTCGTGCGCTCGGCGAGACAATGGCCGTGACTTTCATCATCGGCAATTCGTTCCAGATCAGCGGATCGATCTTTGCCCCCGGCACAACAATTTCAGCAGCGATTGCGAGCGAGTTTGCCGAAGCAGATGGCCTGCATATGTCGGCACTCATTCTGCTTGGCCTGCTTCTCTTCGTGCTGACATTCATCGTTCTGGCAGCTGCGCGGCTGATGCTGTCGCGGCTCGAAGCTCAAGCGGGGAAATGATCCGATGAATCCGATCTACACCTCCCGCGCACGCAACGACAAGATAGTGAGATTTCTCTGCCTTTTTGCGGCAGCTTTCGGTCTCATGTGGCTTGGCCTCATTCTGTTCACTCTGTTCTGGAACGGGCTGGCTGGCCTCAATTTTTCTGTCTTCACTGAAATGACGCCGCCGCCCGGTTCCAAAACCGGCGGTCTGGCCAATGCCATTTTCGGCTCCCTGATCATGAGTGTGATCGGTGTCGGGATTGGCGCACCGACTGGCCTGTTTGCCGGAACCTATCTCGCTGAATATGGACGGCATGAGAAGCTCAGCAATTATGTGCGCTTCATCAATGACATCCTCCTGTCTGCGCCCTCCATTGTGATCGGCTTGTTCATCTATGGCGCAGTGGTTGTGCCGATGGGTGGATTTTCGGGCCTTGCCGGATCGCTTGCTCTCGCCGTGATCGTCATTCCGGTGGTGGTGCGCACGACTGAGGACATGCTGCTCCTGGTGCCAAACCAATTGCGCGAGGCAGCCTCTGCGCTCGGCCTGCCGCGCTCCCATGTCATTCGCTCCATTGCTTACAAGGCAGCGCGCACCGGCATCATCACCGGCATTCTGCTGGCGACAGCGCGTGTCGCGGGCGAAACAGCGCCGCTCCTCTTCACGGCCCTGTCGAACCAGTTCTGGAATGCCGATTTGATGAAGTCGATGGCGAACCTGCCGGTGACCATCAATAATTTCGTTCAATCGCCCTATGAATATTGGCGCCAGCTTGCCTGGACGGGCGCGCTCATCATCACGCTCGCTGTGCTTGCACTCAATATTGTTGCTCGCATGCTCGATGCCGAAAGGAAGAAGAAGTGACCGACCTGCAAGTCATGACCGCCGTCAACGGCGACCGTGCCGCTCCTTCGCGCGACCGACATGTGACGCTCGAAGTTCGGGATCTCGATTTTTTCTATGGAGAGGCCAAGGCGCTGAAGAACATCAGCCTCGATCTCGAGAGGCATAGTGTTACGGCCTTTATCGGCCCCTCCGGCTGCGGAAAATCGACGCTGCTGCGTATTTTCAATCGCATGTACGATCTCTATCCCGGACAGCGCGCCGAAGGACAGGTCTTGCTTGAGGGCGAGAATATTCTCGATCCCAAGCTCGATCTGAATTTGCTCCGCGCGCGTGTCGGCATGGTGTTCCAGAAGCCGACGCCATTCCCGATGACGATTTATGAAAACATCGCTTTCGGCATCAAGCTCTATGAAAATCTGTCCAAGAGCGAACTCGACGGGCGTGTGGAACATGCTTTGCGCGGCGCTGCTCTCTGGAACGAAGTGAAAGACAAGCTGAATGCCAGCGGGCTTTCGCTCTCGGGTGGGCAGCAGCAGCGCCTGTGCATCGCCCGCACGGTCGCCATTCAGCCGGAAGTCATTTTGTTCGATGAGCCCTGTTCGGCGCTCGATCCGATTTCAACGGCCAAGATCGAAGAGCTGATCGACGAGCTGAAGGCGAAATATACGATCGCCATTGTCACGCACAACATGCAGCAGGCAGCGCGCGTGTCCGAATATACAGCCTTTATGTATCTCGGCGAGCTTGTCGAATTCGGCGAGACGACGCGTATTTTCACGACGCCTGAAAAGCGCCAGACGCAAGATTATATCACCGGCCGTTTCGGCTGAGGGAGCAGGAAGAGATGACGGACCATACAGTCGCGCGATTCGACCAGGAGCTCGGCACGCTTGGCCGCTACATTGCAGAAATGGGCGGCATTGCAGAAAAAATGTTTTCCGACGCCATGGATGCGCTGATCTCCGCCGATATGGATATTGCGCGGACGGTTGTCGAAACCGATACGCGCCTTGATGCGTTGCAGCGTCAGGTCGAGGAACTTGCCATTCTGACGATTGCGCGTCGTCAGCCCATGGCTGTCGATCTTCGTGAGATTGTGGCCGCCATTCGCATCTCGGCCGATCTGGAGCGGGTCGGCGATCTGGCTAAAAACATTGCCAAGCGCACATTGAAGATCGGTCCGGAAATGCGCATTCCGCGCGCTGCGGTCGGCCTGAAAAACATGGGCGATCTGGCTTTGTTGCAGCTCAAGAACGTGCTTGATGCCTATGCAGGGCGCGATCTGGAAAAAGCCAAGGATGTCTGGATGCGCGATGCGCAGCTCGATGCGCTGGAAGATTCCGTTTTCCGCGATCTTCTGACCTTCATGATGGAAGATCCGCGCAACATTACTTTCTGCACGCATCTTCTGTTCTGTTCGAAGAATATCGAACGTGCGGGCGATCACACGACGAATGTCGCCGAGACCGTGCATTATCTTGTCTCGGGAACCAATCTCCCCGTCGAGCGTCCGAAGGGTTCGCTTGGCATGACAAATCTGGCCGGCAAGGCCTGACGTGATGCAGGTGTCGGGCAAGACAAACGCGCCGCGCGTTTTGATCGTTGAGGATGAATCGGCGCTGGCGCTTCTTCTTGCCTATAATCTTGAGGCTGAGGGTTATCTCGTCGAGCGCTGCGATCGCGGCGATGAAGCCGAGGTCAGGCTTGCGGAAAACATGCCCGATCTTGTCATCCTCGACTGGATGCTTCCCGGCGTTTCGGGAATTGAAATCTGCCGCCGCCTGCGCGCGCGCGATGCGACGCGGCAATTACCGGTCATCATGCTGACGGCGCGCGGCGAAGAGGGCGAACGCATTCGCGGCCTCTCTGTCGGTGCGGACGATTATGTCGTCAAGCCGTTTTCGGTCCCCGAGCTGATGGCGCGCGTGCGTGCACTTTTGCGTCGCGCGGCGCCCGAGCGAATTGCCGGTCGCCTGAATGCCGGTGATATTGAGCTGGATCGGGAGACGCGGCGCGTGCGCCGCTCTGGGCGCGATATTCATCTCGGGCCGACCGAATTTCGCCTGCTGGAATATTTGATCGAAAAGCCGGGTCGCATTTTCACCCGTGCGCAATTGCTCGATTCGGTTTGGGGCATGTCAGCCGAAATCGATGAGCGCACGGTGGATGTGCATGTGGGGCGTTTGCGCAAGGCCTTGTCGCGCGGGCGCGAGACCGACCCGATCCGCACGGTGCGCGGAGCGGGTTACGGCTTCGACGAGACATTCGGCAAGGTTTGATCGGCCTTCGCGTCAGCGCGCAGCAGCGATTTTGCCGAAATGTTCAACCACTTCCTCTGCATGCATGACATCGGCATATTTGTGATGCATGTCGAAGAGATTGACCTTGTGGGTGAGCGGCGCACGGTCGAACACGCATTCTTCCACGACATTGACGTGATAGCCCGACGAGAAGCCCTCGACGACGCTGGCGCGTACGCAGCCGGAGGTTGCCTCTCCCATCACGACGAGGGTGCGAATGCCCATCAGCGCGAGATGCGAACGCAGCGGCGTTCCTTCAAAAATGCTGGCGCGTTGCTTGCGGATGACAATGTCTTCCTTGCGCACTTCAAAGGCGTGGTAAATATCGTAATCGTCGGCGCCGGGCGTGAATTGCCGGCGTTTTGTGGATATGGCGTCGAGCGGCCGATTGTTGGGCGCAATATCCTTGGTGCAGAAGATGATCGGGATTCCGGCCTTGCGCGCGGCTGCCAGAACGGCTTGCGTCGGCTCGATAGCCTTATGCGCATAGATGCCGCAGGAATTGGGATATTTTTCTTCCAGTTCGTATGGCGAATGCGGGCCGCCGCGATAGACAACATTATAAAGATCGATGGCAAGAACGGCGGGATTGGGGCCGATGAAAGTCTCGCGAACATAAGTCTCGTAGAGTTTCAGATCCTCAGCCGGGACGACATCTTTCCAGCAATGATCCTCGAATTTTTCGCGCCCCGCCATGTCTTGTTTCTCCCTTTGCTTTTGAGGCCTTTTAGCCTTTCGCTTCGGGAGACGCCAGCTGTCTATTCCGTAGCCGGTTCAAAACCCAGAAGCTCCATGTCGGCGCATAGCGTGCAGACGGCAGCCCATGCATCATGGGTGGGGCGGAAGGCATGGAGCGTTGTGGCTTGCGCCTTTCGCGCATGGCCGTCGATGGTGCAGATCTGCGCCGGCTGGTCGGGCAACAGGGTGACATCGAAGCTCGCCAATTGATTGGCAATGCCGGTGCCTGTGGCCTTCACATAGGCTTCCTTCCGCGTCCAGCAGGCATGGAAAGCGTCGAGCTGCTGGCTCTCCGGCAGGCTGGCAAGGGCAGCCCGTTCGCTTGGGGTGAAATAGGTTTTGGCAATCCGGTCGGGACGCGTCACATCGCGGCGCATTTCGAGATCGATGCCGACCGGTGCTGCGCGTGTGATCGCGATCAGGCCCATTTGGCCGGAATGGGAGAGGTTAAAGCAGGGCGCATTTTCATAATTCAGCGATGGCTTGCCCTGTTCGCTGATCACAAGAGGCAATGCCTCGGGGGGGCGGCCTGTATAGAGCGCCAGGATCCGCCGCAACATGGTGCGCGTATGGAGAAAGACGCGGCGTGAGGGTTCGTGGCGCATGCGCGCGGCGCGTTCTTCTTCCTCGCGGGCGAGCAAAAGCGTCTCGGGCATGTCATGCAGCTGCAATCGCCAGACATGGATGGCATTGGCGGCAAGCGGCGGGGGGGCGCCCTCAAGTGGAGACGGCTGGAATGCCAATTCAATCGTGGCCATGAAAAATCATAGCACGGGTGCGAATTCCTCTCCAACGCCGTGTCCGGGCGGGTGGTGCAGCAATGCGCCTTTATGCCATAAAGCTTTCGGCATTTTCGGAGGTTGAACGTGCTGCCCTGGACCGACCGCAAAGGCCATGTTGTGCCGCTGAAGCTCGCCGTTTTTCTGGCGCTCTTCGTGCCGGGCCTATGGATTGCGTTTGACTGGTGGCAGGGCAATCTCGCGCCCAAGCCGGTGACGGAAGCACTGCATACGACGGGCACCTTGAGCACACGCATCCTGCTCTTGTCGCTGCTCATCACGCCCTTGCGCGCGATCCTGCATTGGCCGCGGGTGATCGATGTCAGGCGCATGGTCGGTGTCGGCGCTTTGGCCTATCTGCTCATTCATTTCAGTCTGTATATTTACGATCAGAAGTTGGATCTGTGGCGCGTGGCCAGCGAGATTGTTCTGCGCTTCTATCTCACCATCGGCTTTGTCGCTTTGCTCGGCCTTGGCATTTTGGGGCTGACATCGACCGATGGCTGGGTGCGGCGCCTGGGTGCTGAGCGATGGAACAGGCTGCATCGCATCATTTATGTTTTGACGGTCCTGTCGCTCATCCATGCTTTTCTTCAGGCCAAGGTCGATGTCACCGAATGGGTCATCATGAGCGGATTGTTCATTGCGCTCATGGTCTGGCGGCGTCTGGCAAGGACGGGCTGGACGGGTCCGCTGGCTCTGGTGCTGCTGGCGCTTGGCGCGTCATTGGCAACCGCTTTTGTCGAGGCGGGGTGGTATGCGGGCAAGACCGGCGTCGATGCTTTGCGCGTTCTTGCTGCCAATCTCGATCCAGATCTTGCTTGGCGGCCGGCACAATGGGTTTTGATTCTCGTGCTGATGGTCGTGCCCTTGCGATGGGTGGGACAAAGGCGCGCGCAGAGGCGCAAACGGCCGATTGGCGGCGCTTGAGGCGCCGGGGTGGCTTTTGGCCGCAGGACTGGATAGAAAGGCCCATCGCGGCCATCGGGCCGCTACGGCCAGCGGCCGCTTTTGCCTGAAGGTTTTCCTTGCCCTTTCCCGACATGATCCCGAGCCTCGCGAAGGCCCTTGCCGCGCGTGATTATTCCGAGCCAACGCCGGTCCAGCTCGCCGTTATCGATCCACAAACCCATGACCGCGATCTGCTTGTTTCGGCGCAGACAGGCTCCGGCAAGACCGTCGCTTATGGCATCGCCATTGCGCCGACCTTGCTGGGCGAGGCCGAATTTTTCGGCATGGCGGGCGCGCCTCTGGCGCTGGTTGTCGCGCCGACGCGCGAATTGGCTTTGCAGGTGCATCGCGAATTGTCCTGGCTCTATGCCGGTGCAAAGGCGCGTGTCGTGGCCTGCGTCGGCGGCATGGATCCGCGCCGCGAGCGCCAGATGCTGCAGCAGGGAGCGCAGATTGTTGTCGGCACGCCAGGACGCCTGCGCGACCATATCGAGCGCAAGGGGCTCGATCTCTCCGCCATTCGTGCCGTCATTCTCGATGAAGCGGATGAAATGCTCGATCTCGGATTTCGCGAGGATCTCGAGGAAATTCTGAAAGCCATGCCGGAGGACCGGCGCACTTTGCTGTTCTCGGCCACTTTGCCCAAGGGCATTGTTACGCTGGCGCGCGATTATCAGAAAGATGCGATGCGCATTGAGGTCGGCGGTGGCGAGCAGGGCCATGCCGATATTGATTATCGCGCCTTGCGCGTCATGCCGCATGAAATCACACATGCGACGGTCAATCTGTTGCGCTTCTATGAATCGCCGGGTGCGATTGTTTTCTGCAATACGCGCGAAGCTGTGCGGCATATGCATTCGGCATTGCTGGAGCGCGGCTTTGCCGCTGTTGCTCTTTCGGGTGAGCTCAGCCAGAGCGAGCGCAATCATGCGCTGCAGGCTTTGCGTGACGGGCGTTCGCGCATTTGCGTGGCTACCGATGTGGCTGCGCGCGGCATCGATCTGCCCAATCTCAATCTCGTCATCCATGCCGAGCTGCCCAATGATGCTGAAATTCTGAAGCATCGTTCGGGGCGCACGGGCCGTGCCGGGCGCAAAGGCATTGCGGTTCTTCTGGTGCCGGTGTCGCGCCGTCGCAAAGCCGAGAGGCTGCTCGTCGATGCCGGTTTGCAACCGGAATGGAGCGGTCCGCCGTCTGCTGAAGACGTGCGCAAGCTCGATCAGGAACGGCTCATCAAGGACGAGATTTTCACCGAGGAGACGAGCGAGGAAGATCTCGCTCTGGCGCAGGCGCTTCTGGCCGAGCGCGCACCCCAAGATATTGCCTCTGCGCTCGTGCGGCTCTACCGCTCGCGCCTGCCCTCACCCGAAGATGTCTCCGATCCCGGTTTTGGTCGCGACATGCGACCGCCGCGTCCCGAGCGCGGACCGCGCGAGCCGGGCGGGGCAGGGCCCAGCGCACCCATGCGTCATCGCGGCGAAGGCGTGTGGTTCCATCTCGATATTGGTCGACGCGACAATGCCGATCCGAAATGGCTTTTGCCGATGATCTGCAAGCGCGGCGGTGTGTCGCGCGAAGCCATTGGCTCGATCCGGATTTTCGACCGCGAAACCAAATTCGAAGTCGCGGCCGAACATGCGCAGGCCTTTGCCGAGGCCATGCAGCGCCCCGGCAAGCCGGCAAAAAATGGCCAGCGTGATCCCAATTTCACGCGGATCGATGGTGCGCCCGCCAGAGAAAAGCCGGCATTCCGCAAAACTTTTGCCGACAAGCCCCGAGACAAATTCGACGGGCCGAAAGGCGAGGGCGCCAAATTTGGCAAATCCAAATTTGAGAAGCCCAAATTTGAGAAATCCAAATTCGACGCGCCCAAGTTCGAAAAGCCCAAGTTTGAGAAGCCGAAATTCGACAAGCCCAAATTTGCGGGCAAGAAGTTCGACGGGCCGAATGTGGACAAGGGCAAGCCGAAAAAATTCAAGAAGCCGCGCCCGACGGAATAAGTCTTGCCTTTTGACTTGCCCGCCTGCTTGCGGTCTTCTGGTGCAAGCGGACAGTCAAGGGGTGGCGGCGCATGTGTGAATTGCTGGGCATGAATGCGAATGTCCCAACGGATATTCGCTTCAGTTTTGCAGCCCTTGCCCGGCGTGGCGGTGCGACAGGCCCACATCGCGATGGCTGGGGCATTGCCTTTTATGAAGGGCGCGGCGCCCGCATGTTTCATGATCCCCAGCCCTCCGCGCAATCTGAGATCGCACGCCTGCTGCGCGACTATCCGTTGAAGAGCGAAATTGTCATTGCCCACGTGCGTCGCGCCAATCGCGGGCGTGTCGGGCTTGAGAACACGCATCCCTTTACGCGCGAGATTTGGGGGCGGGCGATCACCTTCGCGCATAATGGCCAGCTCAAGGGCGTCAAGAAATTGCCGCTCGGTCTTTATCAGCCCATCGGCACGACCGACAGCGAACATGCCTTTTGCTGGATCGCGGATCGTTTGCGGGCACGTTTCGACACTTTGCCCACGCCCTCTGCACTCGACAGGGCGTTGCATGAATTGTGCAATGAGCTTGCCGGACATGGCGTGCTCAATGTGCTGATGAGCGACGGGCGCACGCTCTATGCTTTTTGCACGAAGAAGCTTTTCTACATCGTGCGCGAAGCGCCGTTCGGCGTAGCGACGCTGATCGATGAAGATCTGCGCATGGATTTTTCGAAAGAGACAGGCCCGCATGACCGCGTCGCGGTGATCGCGAGCAATCCGCTGACGCGCGATGAAGTCTGGCGCGAATTGCCGTTGGGAAAGCTGAGCGCATTTCGCAATGGTGCGCTGGTGTAGCCGGTTAGCTTTCGTCATTGCGAGGAGCCGCAGGCGACGCGGCAATCCATTTTCGGATGGCTGGCGTTAGATGGATTGCTTCGTCGCTTTGCTCCTCGCAATGACGACAGGACTCAAGAAAAAAGGCCCCGTTTCCGGGGCCTTTTCGCATTCCTTACACAACCGACTTGGTCGTGTCCGCATCGGCGGGCTTGCTGTACCACTTTTCGTCCATGCGGCATTCCACGCCGTTTTCCTTCAGCGTTGCCTCATATTCGTTGCGGATATACGGATCTTCCATCCAGTACGGAATGGCCGTGCCGCCCTGGTTGACGTCGATGGCCGTATAATCGGTGTGCTTCTGGCCGGGTGCACCGGGATCGCGTCCCGGATTGTGCGGGCCAAACCATGCCGTCAAACGGAAATCTTCCTTCGAGACGGAGAAGTGCTGGTGATACCAGCGTGCACCGCCCGGTGCCGCCGTCACGAGACCGACGGGCTCGTAATCGAGACGGTTGACCTGATCGGCCATGCCGTTTTCCCACGGACGTTCGCCGCAACGCTCCGGCCAGGAATAGGTGTAGCCCTTGCCCTTCAGGCAGACGAGCACGGCGGCCGATGTATGCGCATGGCCCTTGGAATAGCGGCCATTCTCATGCTGACCGATCCAGAAATAGAACTGGTTGTTGGTCATTGCGGGTTCGACGCGGCGATAGCCGACCGAGCGGCGGTTATCGAGCGGCAATTCGCAATTGATGACATCGGGGATGAAGTTCGTCTTGCGCTGCGCGAGGCCGCGCACCGGATCGGGCGAGATTTCATCCTTCGGCTTGAAGAAATCCTCATCGCCCGAGAAACGATCGCGGAAGATGAAGGGATTGTTGAAGACGGCATCGACATTGTTGAGCTGGTTGAGCACGTTCGGCGCCGTATTGCCGGCGAGCAGGAGGGCTCCGCCCGAGGTCGCATTGACGTGGCGATACCAGGCATTCATGGGGATCGAGAACATCGAGCCCTTCTGCCATTCGAAGGTGAGCTTCTTCTTGTCGCCTTCCTGCCAGACTTCCGTTGAGCCGCGGCCTTCCACGACGAGGAAGATTTCCTCGTACATGTGCTTCTCGGGGTTCAGCGCGCCGCCCGGCGGCACTTCCACCACATAGCAGCCCCATTTCGTTTCCGTGCCGTAGAGCTGGATGAAATGGCCCTTGCCGCCGCGACGCTTCCAGTCGAACAGCGGCAGGTTCTGCACCTTGCTGATGCCGATGCCGCGGAAGACCGGAATGCCTTCAGCTTCCATCCAGGCGTCATAGGGGGTCGGCTGTTTCTTGAACTCGCCAAAACCCGCCTTGCGCGTGCCTGACGGCTCGTGCCAGTGCTGGACGCCGTCTTTGCCGGCTACATCATGGGGCATGGTGCGGTCTCCTCTTTTTTCTGATTATTGAAGTTCGCCGATGATGGCAGCCAGTCGTTCGGCTGTCTCCTTGGGCGTATTGACGATTTCATTGACGATTTTCTGCAGCTCCTCGCCAGAGACCGGATCGATCTCAAGATTGGTCTTTTTTGCTTCATCGACAAAGCCGGGATCGACGATCATTTTTTCGAAGGCGGCGCGCAGCGCCCTGACGCGATCCTCCGGCACGCCCGGCGTCGTGAAAATCGGACGCCCGATTGTGGCCGGGGCCGAGAGCATGCGCAAGACCGCCCGGTCGGAATCATTCTTGGCCAGATCGAGCAGCAAGGGCACGTCCTGAAGGTCGGGAGCCTTGGTCAGGCCGATCTGGACGAGAATATTGATTTTCTTGTCGCGCACCCAGTCCGGACGGGTCGATTTCCACGACGCCCAGCTGTTCGAGCCGCGGCCGGCGACCTCGCCCTTTTCCATGGCGAGGTTGATGTCATTGCCGCCCGGATAGCCGAGGATGATTTTGAATTTCGTGCCCAGCAGCGCATTCATCGCGCGCGGATATTGCGAGGAGGTGGAGCCACCCGTCGCGCCCATCGGCACTTCCTGACGGGTCGCATCTTCGATCGTCTTGATGCCTGTCGTATGCCAGGTGACGGTCGTGTTGTTCTCGGCGCTGGGATTGCCGATATAGATGAATTTCGTCGTGTCGAACTGGATGCCCTTGTCGCCAATGGCCTGCGCCAGCGAGAGCGACTGGTCGGCGGTGGCGAGCACCGTGCCATCCTTGGGAGCCACTTTGAAGACGAAACCAGCCGCCACGCGCGAGCCGCCGCCGGGCATGTTGCGGGCGACAATATTGGGCTGGCCGGGCACGAATTGGCCGAGATAGCGGGCGACAAGGCGGGCGTAAGTGTCATAGCCGCCACCGGCCGAATAGCCGATCACCAAGTCCATCTGCTTGCCCTTGTAGAAGCTCTCGACAGAGCTTTGGGCCATGGCTTGGGAAGCAAGGAGAGCAAGCCCTGCGGCTGCTGCGGTGACCTTGAGCATTTTCATGTCCAACCAGCGTTTCCGGTGAAGTGAGGGCGGACTCTCAAGACCCTTTTGGCCCTCAGCCTCTTGGCGGGGAGAATTGCCACAACACTCGACAAAAGTCTAATCACCGATGAGGCAAAAAACCCGAAGCCGTCGAAGAATCAGGGGCGGACGCCGGGCGTCTCGATGGTCATTCCCTTGGCGCGCTCCATCAGGAAGAGTTCGAGCGCGATGAATTCAGCCGAGCCATAGGAAAAGGGCTCGGCGCGGGTTCCCACCATGCAATTGCGCAAGCGGCGTTGCAGCGATCCGGTGGACTGCCATTCCAGCCGGTAGATCGGATAGGCATTGGGATGGGCTTGGGGAATGGGCGCTGCGCCGAGTTTCTGGCCGGCATTGGCATCATGACATTGCGCGCAGGTGAAATTGAGCTGGCCCATGCGGGCTGTGTAGAGCCGCGCGCCCTCCTCGCGGAAAGGCCTGAGCCGTTCATCCTGCGGTGGGGCCACCGGCATGCCGCGCGATTGCAGGCCGACAAAGGCAGACAAAGCCAGCATGTCGCGCCCTTCGCGCACCAATGGGGCAGCCTCCATCCGCGTTTCGCGGCATTGGGCAATGCGCCCGGAGAGATCGATGGGTTTTCCGCTGGCCTCATCCAGGGAGGGATAGCGCGCGGCAACGCCTTTCATGCTCTCGCGCGCCTCGCCGTGACAGGAGGCGCAGGATTTTCCAGCCTTGCCGGCCGGCGTCGTCCACAAGGCTTCGCCTTCCAGCACGGTGAGCATGGCCGGATTGGCGAGATCGTCCTGCTGCATGGCCTGCGTGTCGCGGCCCATATAGGCAAAGCCTGATTTTCTGGGATCCTGCTGTGTCTGCGCCTGTGCAGGCCAGACAGACAGAAGCGACAGCGCGAGGGCGAGCCAGCCCATCTTACTCAACCTGAATGGCAGCCGTCTGCACTTGCGTCTTGCCGTGATTATCCGTCCAGGCAAAGACGATTGTGCCGCTTTGCTCGGCGACCATGTTGAACGAGAGAAAGGGATTTGCCGAGACTGCCGGATAGAGATCGGCGGAGAAAACCACCTCGCCATTATAGGTGCAGACGAATTTCTCGATAATGTCGCGCGGCACGAGTCTGCCATCCGCAGAGGGGCGAAAGCCCGTCTCCATCGGATGCGAGAGCATGGTCTTGATCTCGATCACTTCGCCGCGTTTGGCCTTTTGCGGAATATTGATGAGTGCGCGAGTCATGTTCATTCCTCCACGCAGGCAGGCATTGTGACGATCACCTCGGCCTTGCCGGACCAGAATGATCCATCCGACATTTCGGCAATGGCGGTGATGAATTGCGTATCGTTGAGGCGCATGCGCGAGGCAACCTGCGCGCGCCCGCTGCGCGGTGTGAGATGGAAGGTCAAAACTTCCGGCAGCGGATTTTTCTCATTGAAAATGCCGATGCGTTTGACGTGATCCTGCCGCGTCATCGGGCTATCCACAGTGACGCTCAGCGGCACGGAATTTCCATTTTCGACCAGCAGGCTGATCTCAAGCTTGACGCGCCCGTCTGCAATCGGCTTGCCGCCGGTGAATGTCTTGACTGCAGCCGCCATTGTCTCAGGCGTCGCGCGCGCGGTCGGCATGAGTGCGAAGGCACCAAGGCCAGCGCCGGCTGCAAGCGCTGCACGTCTTGTCAGTATGGCGGAATGTGAAGTCTTCATTTGCTTTGCCCCGTCGCGCCATCCTCACGCAGCGTGAGAAGAAAGGCGATGACATCTTCAATTTCATCGGCATTGAGAAGCGGCTTGCCGCGAAAGTTCGGCGCCACTCTGTTCAATCCCTCGATCCGATAATAGGGCGGCATGATCGTATCAGAGTTCACTTTCGTGCCATCCACCATGCGCAGCCTGATTTCGCCTGCATTCATCCGCGAGCCGACGCCGGCAAGGCTCGGGGCAAGATCGCCCTGAAAGCGCTCTTCAGGAAATGGTCCCGAATGGCAGAGCAGGCATATGCCCTTTTGCCGCTCCAGAACAATTTGCCGCCCCCGCGCCGGATCGCCGGGCTTGCCCGTCAGAGAAAGATTTATGGCGCCATTCTCGATTTTGTAGGGGCGCAGATCCTGCGCATGGGCTGCGCCGGCGATGAGGATCGAAAGAGCCAGGGCAATGCCGCGCAACATGTCAGCCGAACACTTCATGCGCGATGGTCTTGTACCAGCCCTCGGCATAAGCGGCTTCTGCCGCGCGGACGGATGCCGGCGCATTGGCCGGGCTGACGCCGCCTGCGCCTTGGATGTCGGCGAGCAATCCGCGATTGGGCGCATAAACACCGGCAACCGAGATCGCATAATCGGGCGTGATCAGCGAATAGCAGGTGTTGATCAATTTGGGGCTGCTCACCTCGCGCCCGCGCAGCATAAGGGAAACCGCCTGCGCGCAGGCCTTGGCCTGGGCATTGGCCGAGAAAGCCGATTTCGGCATGCCGCCGCCGATACAGGCATCGCCGATCACATGCACGCCGGGCTGCAGCTTTGATTCGAATGTCACCGGATCGATGGGACACCAGCCGGTCTGATCGGCAATGCCGGAGGACAGGGCAATATGTCCGGCGCGCTGCGGGGGAATGACATTGCCGACATCGGCGCGATGTTCGCCAAATTCCGTGACGAAGATTTTTTCTTTCGGCTTGATCGACGTGACTTTGCCGCCGCCAGACAGGCCGACCCATTCGATCATCGGACCGTAAATTTCTTTCCACGCGGCGGTGAACAGGCCCTGTTTCGAAAAATTATCCTTGGCGTCGAGGATGAGAATTTTCGAACGCGGTTTGCGCTGTTTCAGATACCAGGCGATCATGCTCGCCCGCTCATAGGGCCCCGGCGGACAGCGATAGGGATTGGCGGGCACGCTGATGACGACAGTGCCGCCATCCGCCATGGCCTCAAGTTGCGCTTTCAAAAGCAAGGTCTGCGGACCGGCTTTCCACGCATGGGGCATGATCTCGCTGGCCGCCTGATCATAGCCGGGCAGGGCCTCGAAATTCAGATCGATTCCGGGTGCCAGCACCAGCCGGTCATATGCAATCGCCGTGCCGTCAGCGAGCCGCACATTGCGGCTGTCGCGATCGATGCCGGCGGCTGCTTGCCGCACAAGGCGCACACCCTGTTTTTCGATTGCGCCATAGCTGAATGTCTGTTGCGACATGTCGCGCAAGCCGCCGAGCACGGCATTGCTATAGGCGCAGGAAATGTAATTGGCATTGGGCTCGACCAGCGTGACGGACATGCCGTCGCGCTGCAAAAAGCGGGCGCAGGTCGCTCCTGCAAAACCGCCGCCGATCACCACAATATGTGCAGGCGTTTGTACAAGGGCCGGGCGCGCCAAAGTCGCTGCCGCACTGGCTGCGGCGCCTGCAAGGATGATGCGGCGTGTGGGACCGGTTTTGCGCGTCATCGCTTCACGGCCTCTTTTTCCGAAAGCCAGAGTGCAATGGCGCGGCTTTCTTCGGGCGTGAAACCTTTGGCGATGCGGTTCATCAATGTCGCTTCGCGTGTGCCGCTGCGATATTGCTCCATCGCCGTTTCAATGTCAGCGGCAGAGAGTTTTTCAAGCGAAGGCATTTCCGTTTGCCCGGCGCCATGGCAGCCAAGGCAGGCAGATGCGCCGGCTGGCGCAGCGCTCACATTGCGCATGGTGTTCGGGGACGGATTGTTGGCGCCTTGCGCCAGCACACCCCCAGACAAGAGGAGGAGCGCGATGAGCGCTCCTCCCTTTCGTGTCGCGAGGACAAATGTCTCGCGGTTCATCATGGCTTACGCCTTGCGCAGATCGACATTCTTGATCGGCACCTGACGGATGCGCTTGCCAGTCGCGGCAAAGATCGCATTCAGCACAGCGGGTGCGGCGACGAAGATCGTCGGCTCGCCAACGCCACCCCAGAAATCGCCCGAGGGGACCGGATAGGATTCGACCGGCGGCATGTGCTCCATCTTGAGGATCTCGTAAGTGTCGAGATTCTTCTGTTCCATCTTGCCGTCTTTGGCGGTCATTTCGCTGAACAGCAGCGATGTCAGGCCATAGGCGAAGGAGCCTTCGATCTGGGCTGCGACCTGCTGCGGATTGACGACATGGCCGCAATCGGTCGTGGCAACGATGCGATGGATCTTCAATTCGCCCTTGGCGCTGATCGAGATTTCGGCAACCGCGGCGACATAGGAGCCATAGCCCATGTGCTGGGCAATGCCGCGATAGACGCCCGGAGGCAGCGGCTTGCTCCAGCCGGCTTTCTCCGCTGCTGCATTCAGCACAGCCAGATGCTTGGGATATTTCGCCATCATCTTCTGGCGGAAGGCCAGCGGATCCTGACCCGCAGCATGGGCCAGTTCATCGACGAAACATTCCAGATAGATCGCATTCTGGTTGTTGTTCACGCCACGCCAGAAGCCCGGCCGGAAGGGCGGGTTGCGCATGGCATGGTCAACCAGCAGGTTCGGAATGTCATAGCCGATCTGCGCTTCCGGACCTTGTGCATTGAGGCCCTGGAAAGTGGCCGGATCGCGGCCCTCAACCAGCGCGGTCGGGCGCAAGGCCGCCAGAATCGACTGACCGGAAATGCGCATGCGCAAAGCTGTCAGATTGCCCTTTTCATCGAGGCCGCCGACGAGCTTGCACTGCGTCACGGGATGATAGGTGCCGTGCAGCATGTCCTGTTCGCGCGACCAGATGAGCTTGATCGGCGTACCGGGCATTTCCTTGGCGATGGTCACCGCCTGATGCACGAAATCATGGCTCGACGAGCGACGGCCGAAACCGCCGCCGAGGTTGAGACGGATCACGTCGCATTTGTCGATGGTCAGGCCGGATGCGGAAACGGTCGTCGCCAGTGCGGCTTCGGCATTTTGCGTTGCGGTCCAGACCATGCATTTGTCAGCCGTCCAGACGGCCGTCGCATTCATCGGCTCCATGGTGACATGGTGCTGATAGGGATAGGCATAAACCGCCTCGATCTTCTTGGCAGCCTTGCCGAGCGCCTCATCGACATTGCCCTGGCGATTGCCGACGAAAGCCTCTTTGGCTTCGAGGCCTTCCTTCAGCATGGCGTCGATGGTTGCGCTGGAGACTTTCGTATTCGGATTGTCTTCCCAGGTGATTTTCACCGCTTCCAGCGCAGTCTTGGCGCGATACCAAGTGTCGGCAACAACCGCGACGGCATTGCCATCGACGATCATGACCTTCCTCACGCCGCGCATTTTTTCGGCTGCTGCAGAATCGATGCTCTTGATCTTGCCGCCGGGAACCGGCGTCTCAAGGATTGCCGCATTCAGCATGTTCGGCATTTTGAAGTCGATTGAATAGATCTGCGAGCCGTCGAGCTTCTCTTTCGTGTCGAGACGCGGCAGCGACTTGCCGGCAATCGTCCAGTCCTTCGGATTCTTGAGTGTCACATCCTTCGGCGGTTCGATTTTGGCGGCAGCGAGCGCCACCTTGCCGTAAGTGGTCGAGCGCTTCGAGGCGTCATGCGTGATCACGCCCTTGGCGGTCTTCAGCTCGGCGACCGGCACTTTCCATTCATTCGCAGCCGCTTGCATCAGCATGATGCGGGCTGCAGCGCCGCCCTTGCGGACGTAATCTTCCGAGCCGCGAATACCGCGCGAACCGGCTGTCTGGAAATCGCCCCAGATGCGCTTGCGCGCGACATTCTGGCCGGGCGTGGGATATTCTGTCGTCACTTTCGACCAGTCGGCATCGAGCTCTTCTGCAACGAGCTGGGCGAGACCGGTGAGCGTGCCCTGTCCCATTTCAACGCGGGCGACGCGAACCACGACTTTATCGTCGGGCTGGATCACGACCCAGGCATTGATCTCGGGCGTCTGCGCGCCCTGAGCGGCAGCGAAGGGAATATGGAAGCCCAGTGTCAGGCCTCCGGTGGCGGCGGCGGTTCCGGCAAGGAAGCCGCGACGCGAAAGATTCTGCGCAATCGTCATGTCATCCTCCCGAAAATTAGCCGCGCTTCGTGTTCGAAGCAGCGAGTTTGATGGCGGCGCGAATACGGTTGTAGGTACCGCAGCGGCAGATATTGGTCATTTCCGCATTGATATCCGCATCGGTCGGATTGGGCTTGGAGGCAATGAGTGCAGCCGCAGCCATGATCTGGCCGGACTGGCAATAACCGCATTGCGGCACGTCAAGCTCGAGCCAGGCTTTCTGGATCGGATGGCTGACATTGGGCGACAGGCCTTCGATCGTGACGATCTTCTGCTGATCGGTAAAGGCGCTGATCGGCATGGAGCAGGAGCGCGTCGGCACGCCATCGACATGGACCGTGCAGGCGCCGCAGGCGGCAACGCCGCAGCCATATTTCGTGCCTGTCAGGCCGACCTGTTCGCGGATCGCCCAGAGCAGCGGAGTATCCGGTTCGACATCGATGTCGTGAACCTTGCCGTTAATGTTAAGGCGCGCCATTCAACCCTCCCGATGGCAATTGTTCTCCCGCCGCCTTCTTCTGGCAGCGGATCGTGAGAACGGTCAGACTACAGATACAGTCAGTCAAAAAGAAAGCGGCGGCACACGTCAGTGACGCATGCCGCCATCACAAAAAATTGTCGGGCCTATTGAAGCGGCGGGATCGTGTCTCCGATCGTCACACGCTTCATCAGGCGGCGCTCCTTGTCCGAAAAATCGGTGCGCGCATGGCTGGTGCAGCGATTGTCCCATACGACAATGTCGCCGACCTTCCATTTGTGCTGATAGATCAGGCCGGTGTTTTCAATGTGGTCGCACAGCTCGGTGAGGAGCTCCTGGCTTTCCTGTTCAGCCATTCCGACAATGCTGTCGGTCATCAGGCGGCAGACATAGAGCGCCTTTTTGCCCGTTTCCGGGATGCGGCGCACGATTGGGTGGATGGCGTGAGGCCCCAGCTCATCGGTCTTGCTGTCGCGCTTGGTGGCGCCATAGGTGAAAGTGTTGAGCGCCTTGAGGCCCTCGATCCGCTTCTTGGTCGCCTCAGGCAGCGTCTCATAGGCGCGCACCATATTGGCGAAACATGTGTCGCCACCCTCAGCGGGGATTTCGAGACCATGGAGCGCCGCGCCCTTGCAGGGCTGGGCCTGATGGATGCGATCGAAATGATAGGACATTTCCCCGTCCGGCAGCGAGCCGACGAGTTCGCCATCCTGACGAATGTTGGAAATGACCATAATGTCGTCGCGGTGCGAGAGCGGCGATTTCTTGCGGGCCTTTTCGATCAGGCCGAAACATTTGCCGAATTCGACCAGTTCGTCGTCATTGATCGTGGGGCCATGGACGACAAGCACGTGATATTGGTTGAACGCCTCGAGCAGGGCCTTGGAATCGGCCTCTGTGATCTTGCGGACGTCCAGACCGGAAATTTCGGCTCCGAGGGGTCCATCGAGCGGTTTGACCGCGATTGTCATTCTTGTCCTCCCATTGTGGCGGATCTTTTTGTCCGCGTTGAACCTACAAAGCTGCGGGCTGGATGACAACCTCGCAGGTCGCTTCTCGTCTGTATTGCACGAAAAAAGGGCCCCCCGTGAGGAGGGCCCTTCTTTGAGCGGATGGGCAAGCCCTTAGCGCGGGAGCTTGTCGTCAATGCCCTGGACATACCAGTTCATGCCGAGAATCTGCTCGTCAGCGAGCGACTTGCCGCCCTTGCACTCGACCGTCTTGCCGCTCTGGTCGACAACCGGGCAGGCGAAGGGATGGAGCGCGCCGGAGCCGATATCGGCAACGGTTTTCTCTGCCAGCGCCTTCACGTCTGCAGGCATATTGGTGAAGGGAGCCATGACGATCATTTTGGCGCCGATGCCGCCCCAGACGTCGCCGGTCTTCCACTTGCCATCCAGCGCGAGCTGGGTGCGCTCGATGTAATAGCCAGCCCAATTGTTGGTCGTGGCGGTGAGCTGGGCCTTCGGGCCGAACTTGATCATGTCGGAGGCCTGGCCGAAGGCGAATTTGCCGGCCTTTTCGGCTTCCTGCATGGGAGCGGCCGAATCCGTGTGCTGGGCGAGAATGTCGGCGCCCTGCGCCAGCAGAGCCTTGGCGGCTTCAGCTTCCTTGCCGGGATCGTACCAGGTGTTGGCCCAGATGATCTTCATCTTGATGTTCGGATTGACCGATTTGGCGCCGAGATAGAAGGCGTTGATGCCGCCGATCACTTCGGGAATCGGATAGGCGGCGATATAGCCGACCGTATTGGTCTTGGTGACCTTGCCGGCGATCACGCCCTGCACGTAACGGCCTTCATAGAAGCGGGCCGAATAGGTCGCGACATTGTCGGCGCGCTTGTAGCCGGTGGCATGTTCGAACTGCAGGTTCGGATATTTGCGGGCCACGCGCAGCGTCGGCTCCATAAAGCCGAAAGAGGTCGTGAAAATCAGCTTGTGGCCGGTGCGGGCCAGCTGCTCGATGGCGCGCTCGCTGTCGTTCTCCGGCACTTTTTCGAGGAAGGTCGTCTCGATCTTGTCGCCGAACGCCTTCTGCAGAGCGAGGCGTCCCTGCTCATGCTGGTAGGAATAGCCGTGGTCGCCGACGGGACCGACGTAAACGAAGCCGACTTTCAGCTTCTCCTGCGCGACCGCGCCGGTTGCAAAGCCCGCGGCGACAAGGGCCGCGGCGGCGTGTTTGAACAGGCCCTTCATGAGATTGTCCTCAGCTTTCGTTGGACGGGATTCCTGAAACCAAGCTCGCCGCGCCCCGAAGGGCCGCGCGCGAAACTTTTGGCAGACTGCGGCATCCGCACAGCTTTTGCCAGAGCGCCAGAGCGGGCGCGCCGCCGCCATCACCAGCGCAAAAGAACCGCGCCGCCGGAAAGTCCCGCCCCAACGGCGCTCATGAGAACAATATCACCCTGTACAAGCCCGCGTTTGCGCCCTTGCAGCGACAAAGTGAAGGGAATCGTCGCAGCGGAGGAATTTCCGTAGTCGCGTAAAGTTGAAAGGCCACGCTGTGGATTGAGCCCGAGCCGGCGCTCCACGGCCGCCGTTATTCGCAAATTGGCCTGATGCGGCACCCAGTGATTCACATCGTCAGCCGACATTTTCGCCCGCCCCAGCGCAATTTCCGATGTCGTGACCATGGTCTCGACCGCCTTGCTGAACAGGCCGCGCCCATCTGGCATGTGCATGGCCAGATCGAGGGGGGAGAGTTCGGGCGCAAAGGGCTGGCGGCTGCCGCCGGCCTTGATGCCGATCAGCTCATAGCCTGACCCGTCGGAGACGAGTTCGGCGGCGATCACGCCGCGATCTTTTTCGGGGGCAGGCGAGAGAATGACGGCGCCCGCCGCATCGGCAAAAAGGGCCGAGGTCGAGGGATCGGTCGGGTTGATGCGGCGCGAGAGAATATTGGCCGCAACAATCAGAACGCTGCGCCCCTGTGCGCGCACCAGCCCGTCAGCCATGACAAGCGCATCTATAAAGCCGGCGCAGGCGCCTGCCAGATCGGCAGCGCCGCAAGAAAGGCCGAGCCTGTGGGCCAGAAGCGGTGCCGAAGGCGGCAAAAGATGGTCGGGCGTGCTCGTCGCCAGAATCAGAAAACCAATGTCGGGATGGCCGGCCTCCGCCAGCGCCATTTGGGCGGCAGGCAAAGCAATGTCGGTCAAAGCCTCATTGGGGCCGACGTAATGGCGGGTGCGAATGCCGACGCGGGATTCGATCCATCCTGCCTCCAGCCCGAGACGCGCCTCGATCTCTTCATTGGCGACGCATCGCCCCGGCGCGTGATGTCCAAGACCTGAAATGCGCGTTCCCATCAGCGCGCTCCAAATTCATCGGCTGCGGCGGAGATTGCATCATAGGCCTCTGCGAGTTCGCCCGCGCCGATGCAATAGGGCGGCATGAGATAGATCGTATTGCCAAGCGGGCGGATCAGCAGACCGCGCGCGAGGAAGAAAGCATAGAGTTTGGGGCCGATGCCGGCGAGATAGCCTTCATCGGCCACGCGCAGATCGAGCGCGGCAATGGTGCCGCACTGGCGCAGGCCGGAAAAACGATTGTCGTCGGCAAAAGCGACGAGATGTTTTGTGTGCAAAGCACTGAGCGCTCTCAGACGTTCCAGAACCGGCTCCTCATCCCAGACATTGAGATTGGCGACAGCGGCGGCACAGGCAATCGGATTGGCCGTGTAGGAACTCGAATGGAAAAAGGTCTTCGTCCGATCGGTCGAATAATGCGCATCGAAAATGGCTTGGCTCGCGAGCGTGACGGCAAGCGGCATGGAGCCACCCGTAATGCCCTTGGCGAGACACATGATGTCGGGGTTGACGCCCGCCTGTTCGCAGGCGGTGAACGTGCCGGTGCGGCCAAAGCCCGTCATGACTTCATCGGCGATGAAGAGGGTTTGCGTCGCGCGGCAAATGTTCTGCATCTCGCGCAACACATCAGCGCCATAGGTGAGCATGCCGCCTGCACCAAGCAGCAAGGGTTCGACAATGAGTGCGGCTGCGCCATCGCAGGCGGCGCGCAACGCATCGAGTGTGCGCGGTTCTTGTCCGGGCGCGGGGAAGGGCAGGCGCGTCACATCGAACAGAAGCGGCTCATAGGCGGCGTTGAAAAGACCGCGCGCGCCTGTCGACATCGTGCCAATCGTGTCGCCATGATAGGCATGTTCGAGCGCAATGATGCGCGTGCGTTTTTCTCCGAGATTGCGCCAATAGCCCAAAGCCATTTTCAGCGCGACTTCGACTGCGGTGGAGCCACTGTCTGAGAAAAATACATGCGACAATTTTGGGCCAAGCCTTGCCACAAGCCGCTGCGCAAGCTCTTCGGCAGGCCGATGCGTGAAACCGGCGAAAATGACCTGATCGAGTTTTTCGGCCTGATCCCTGATCGCACTGACAATGCGCGGATGGCAATGGCCATGCGTGATCACCCACCAGGAGGAAATGCAATCGAGCAGCCGCGTGCCATCTGTTCGCTCCAGCCAAGCGCCTTCGCCACGCGCAATCTCGATGGCTTCGGGTTGCAGCGCATGTTGCGTGAAGGGATGCCAGACAGGCGAGCTCATGCAAATTCCGCCATGTCGAAATTGTCGTGAAAGGCGCGCGCCAGCGTTTCGCGCTCAAGCTTTTCAAGACGCGGCAGGCGGCCGAGGCGGCGCACGCCACCCATGGCGCAGATTGTATTCTCGCTGTCGGCATTGGCCTCGCCGATAAAAGCAATGCCGACAATGGGAATATCGCGCAGGCGCAGGGCCTCGATGGACAGCAGTGAGTGATTGATCGTGCCCAGACTCGTGCGCGCACACAGAATGACCGGCAATTGCAGATCGGCGAAGAGATCGATGATCAGCCAGTCGCGCCGCAAAGGCACCATCAAGCCGCCGGCGCCCTCGATGACGAGCGGATCGGCATTGGGCATTTCAAATGCATCGCGGCGGATTTCGATATCCTCCAGTTCCGCCGCGCGATGGGGCGAAAGCGGAGCCTGCAGCCGGTAGACTTCCGGCAGGATTTTATGGGCCGGTAGGCCCGAGAGACGGCGCACGGTCTGGCTGTCGGAATCCTCTTCCAATCCCGATTGCACGGGCTTCCAATAATGTGCGTCAAGCGCGCCGGCGAGCGCCGACGAAAAGACGGTCTTGCCAATACCGGTGTCTGTTCCGGTGACGATGAAGGAACTCATGCGGCTTGGTCCTGCATGTGGCGGGCAAGGCTTGCACCCAGCCCGTCTATATCGGCCATGGAGAGATGCGCGCCCAGCGTGATGCGCAGGCGCGCGCTTCCCTCCGGCACGGTCGGTGGACGGATGGCGCGCACATCGAAACCATCGGCAGCAATTTTATCCGCCAGCGCCGTTGCGCGACGATCTGCGCCAAGCACAATGGGCTGAATCTGCGTGCCGGTGCGCGGCAGGCCGAGCTTGTCCAATTGGGTGCCGAGCCGCGCAATACGCTGTTGCAAGGCGGCACGGCGATCATCAGCACCTGCGCTGAGATGAAGTGCTGCGCGCACAATCGCGGCAACAAGCGGCGAGGGCGCAGTCGCATAGATGAAGGGCTTGCAGCGATTGATCATGAAACGGCGCAGCGGTTCGGCCATGGTGACGAGTGCGCCGGAGGCGCCCAAAGCCTTGCCGCATGTATGCAGCGCCACAATATTGGCCGCGCCTTCGAACTGGGCTGCAAATCCGCGACCCTGCGGTCCGGCGATGCCGGTCGCATGCGCCTCATCGACAAGCAGCATTGCATCGTGGCGCGCGGCAAGAGCGACAATATCTGCGAGCGGGGCGAGATCGCCATCCATACTGTAGAGGCTTTCAATGGCGATAAAGGCGCGCCCTGTCGCATGTGTCGCACGATAATCGCGCAAGGCGTCCTCAATGGCCTGCACATCATGGTGCGGTATCTCTTGCGTTTGCGCTTTTGTCAGCCCCAGTCCCTCGCGTGTGCTGGCATGGACCAGAGCATCATAGATCACGAGATCGCCGCGCTGGGGCAGGGTGGAGATGATCGCCGCATTGGCAGCAAAGCCCGATCCGAAGAACAATGCGCTTGGCGCGCCGAAAAAGGCGGCGGCTTCCGCCTCAAGCGCTTCATGTTCGGGATGATTGCCGCGCAGCAGGCGCGAGCCGCCGGCGCCCGCCGGCACGCCGCGCTCGAGTGCTGCAAGAGCGGCGTCGCGAAGCGCGTCGGATTCAGCAAAGCCGAGATAATCGTTTGAGGTGAAATCCACGCCCGCCCGGCCTTCGAGCCGGCGCAGACGTCCGCGGCGGTTCAGGGCTTCGAGCGCCTGTTCATACCGGCTCTGCATTGCGGCGCTCGCAGCCAGGCTGCAGGTTTTTCAGGCCAAGACGGCGAAACAAGGCCGTATCCTCATCTTCGCCCGGATTGTCCTTGGTGAGCAGCGTCTCGCCCGCAAAAACGGAATTGGCGCCGGCGAAGAAACACAAAGCCTGCATTTCCGCGCTCATGGCAGTGCGCCCGGCCGACAGGCGGACATCGGAGGCCGGCATCATGATGCGCGCCAGCGCAATTGTGCGCACGAACTCGATGGGATCGATCTTGCCTTCATTCTCAAGCGGTGTGCCTTCAACAGGAATGAGCAGATTGACCGGCACGCTTTGGGGATGTTCGGGCAATGTGGCCAGCGTGACCAGCATGTCGACGCGATCCATTTTCTCTTCGCCCATGCCCACAATGCCGCCGCAGCAGACTTTGATGCCTGCTTCGCGCACATGGGCGAGCGTCTCAAGACGGTCAGCGAAAGTGCGTGTCTTGATGACGTTCTCGTAATGGCGTTCCGACGTGTCGATATTGTGGTTGTAATAATCGAGGCCGGCCTCTTTGAGGCGCGCGGCATCCTGCGACGTCAGCATGCCGAGCGTCATGCAGGTTTCCATGCCGAGTTCTTTGACGCCTTCCACCATGGCGACAATGGCCTCCATGTCGCGCTCCTTGGGCGAGCGCCAGGCCGCACCCATGCAATAGCGCGTTGAGCCCGCTTCGCGCGCCTTGCGGGCTTCCGCCAGCACGCGCTCCACCTCGACGAGCTTTGAGGCCTTGAGCCCGGTCTTGTGATGGGCCGATTGGCTGCAATAGCCGCAATCCTCGGGGCAGCCGCCGGTCTTGATCGACAGCAATTGGCTGCGCTGGATCGTATTGGCATCGAACATGGCGCGATGCGTGAGATGGGCCTTCAGCAGGAGATCGTTGAAAGGCAGGTCATAGAGCGCCTGCGCTTCCTCGCGCGTCCAGTCATGACGGATCTCCGGCCTCTGGCCGATCGGGGCATGCATGTTCATTGCGGCAAACCTTTGTGCAGGGCCTTGCGGGGCCTTACGTCAGTCCTAGCGGCCTGAGCTTCGCCCCGCAATCCCGCCAGAGGGCGGAGGCGGGGCCGTCCCCAAGGCTCTCCTGATATGCGCTTTGCTTGAGTGCGATCCTTCAGGCGGCCCGCGGGTTCACGTCGCGCTCAATGGATTTGCCTTTCTCCTGCCGTGTTTTGGTCAGGTCGTGCATGGCTTGCAAATTGATCCAGAATTCCGGGCTTGTGCCGAAAAATCGCGCCAAACGAAGGGCCGTGTCGGCTGTCACTGATCGCTCACCTTTGACAATCGCACCAATCCGGGTGGCGGGGACGCGCAGCGCCATGGCGAGCGCGTTCACCGACAGGTCCAGCGGCTTCAAAAATTCTTCGGCCAGGATTTCGCCGGGATGGGTGGTCACACGGGCCGGAATGGCCGTCCCCTTAATGGTAGTCGACGATTTCGACATGTTCCGGACCCTCCCTGGTCCATACGAAGCAAATCCGCCATTGATCATTGATCCGGATCGAATGCTGCCCGCGCCTGTCTCCGCCGAGCGCCTCCAGCCTGTTGGCCGGGGGCGCGCGCAAGTCGCCAAGATCCACCGCATGGTGCAGCATGTCGAGCTTGCGAAGGGCCTGTTTTTCGAAGGCACGAAAGTGTTTGACGGATTGGCCCAGCCAAAGCCGCTCAGTGGCGCGATCCCGAAACGATCTGATCATCGGGCTCGCACCATATGACACAGCACGTTATACGTCAAGCGTATAAGCCGCCTATCCCTTTGCCTTTGCCTCGCGGCGCCGCGCATGGAGCACGAATTCCGTATAGCCATTGGGCTGTTCGCGTCCCTTGAAGACGAGGTCGCAGGCAGCCGCAAAGGCGATGCCGTCGAAATTCGGCGCCATCGGCTTGTAGAGCGGATCGCCGGCATTCTGGCGGTCGACGACGGCGGCCATGCGCTTCATGGATTCCATCACCTGTGCCTGCGTGACCACCCCATGCAGCAGCCAATTGGCAATATGCTGGGAGGAAATGCGCAAAGTGGCGCGATCTTCCATCAAGCCGACATCGTGAATGTCGGGCACTTTCGAACATCCCACGCCCTGGTCGATCCAGCGCACGACATAGCCCAAAATGCCTTGGGCATTATTGTCGAGTTCCTGTTTCACATCTTCCGGTGCGAAATTGGATTGCGCCAATGGCAGAGTGAGAATGTCATCGACCGAAGCGGGCTTGCGCGCCTTCAAGGCGTCCTGCGTCGAGAAGACATCGACCTCATGATAATGCAGCGCATGCAATGTGGCGGCTGTGGGCGAGGGCACCCAGGCCGTTGTCGCGCCAGATTTCGGATGGCCGACTTTCTGGGCCAGCATATCGGCCATGCGATCGGGGGCGGCCCACATGCCCTTGCCGATCTGCGCGCGACCGGTCAGGCCGCAGGCAAGGCCTGTGTCGACATTATTGTCCTCATAGGCCTTGATCCAGGCCGTTGCCTTCATGTCATTCTTGCGCACGACGGGGCCGGCTTCGATTGACGTGTGGATTTCATCGCCCGTGCGATCCAGGAATCCGGTGTTGATGAAGACGACGCGTTCAGCGGCGGCCTGGATACAGGCGGCGAGATTGATCGTCGTGCGGCGCTCCTCGTCCATAATGCCCATTTTGACGGTATTGCGCTTGAGGCCGAGCATGTCTTCGACGCGGCCAAACAGCTCATTGGCAAAGGCCACTTCGTCTGGCCCATGCATTTTCGGCTTGACGATATAGACCGAGCCGGCGCGCGAATTTTTCACCGGGCTTGCGCCCTTCAGATCGTGCATGGCGATCATGAATGAAATGGCGGCATCGAGAATGCCTTCAGGAATCTCGCTGCCATCGGGCCCGAGAATGGCATCGCTATACATGTGGTGGCCGACATTGCGCACCAGCATCAGCGAGCGGCCATGCAGGGTAACTTTGCCTTGGGCGCTTTCATAGATGCGATCGGGATTGAGCCGGCGCTCAATCTGTTTGCCGCCCTTGTCGAAAGATGCAGCGAGCGTGCCCTTCATCAGCCCGAGCCAATTGCGATAGACATCGACCTTGTCCTGCGCATCGACGGCGGCAACCGAATCTTCCATGTCCATAATGGTGGAGAGCGCCGATTCCAGCACGACATCGCTGACACCGGCTTGATCGTCCTTGCCGATTGGATGATTGCGGTTGATGTGAATCTCCGCATGCAGGCCATTGTGCTTGAGCAGCACGATATGGGGCGCATCTGCTGGCCCCTGCCAGCCGGCGAGCTGGGCGGGATTTTTCAGCGCGGGCACAAGTGCGCCATCCTTGATCGCATAAGAGGCCACCTCGGCATGCGAACCGGAGGCGAGCGGCGCGATCATGTCGAGCGAGGCCTTGGCGCGCGCAATCACCTTGTCGCCGCGGGCCTTGTCATAGCCTTTGGCGGCGGGCTCGGCGACCACAGCATCCGTGCCGTAAAGCGCATCGTAGAGCGAGCCCCAGCGCGCATTGGCAGCATTCAGCGCATAGCGCGCATTGGAAACCGGCACGACGAGCTGCGGTCCGGCCATGCGGGCGATTTCATCATCGACATTCTGCGTCGCAACGGAGAAAGAAGCGGGAGCCGCGCGCAGATAGCCAATCTCCTGCAGCATCGCCTTATACGCGGCATGATCATGCTTCTGGCCCTTGCGGGACACATGCCAGGCATCGATCTTGGCCTGTATGTCATCGCGCAAAGCCAGAAGCGCGCGGTTCTTCGGCGCCAGATCGCGCAGCAGGCCGGCAAGGCCAGTGAAAAAAGCCTCCGGGCTCACACCCGTTCCGGGCAAAGCCTCGGCCACAAGGAAATCATGCAGGACCGGATCGATCGAGAGACCGGAAATTTGTTTGCGCGACATGAATTTTGTCTCCCGAAGAGAATGTGCTGGGGGCGAGCCTGCCGGCAGGCGCGCGTCCCGGTCAGAGATGGGGCTTATACGCGGCTGGATCAAGCGTGGTTCGGGCCGCCGCCTGCGCCTTCCGCTTCGTCAATCTTCCCTTAAGGATATTCGACCAGTGTGCACAACGTAACGTTGGGGCACACATTGTCGAATCAGTTTGAAACAATTGTGATCGGGGCTGGCCCGGCTGGGCTGACCGCTGGCTATTCTCTCTCGAAAGCGGGGCGGGAAGTCCTGATTCTGGAGGCAGATCCCACCTATGTGGGCGGCATCAGCCGAACCGCTAGCTACAAGGGTTTCCTGTTCGATATTGGCGGCCACCGGTTTTTTTCCAAATCCCGCGAGATTGTCGATCTGTGGAACGAGATTCTGCCCGACGATTTCATCGAGCGGCCGCGCCTGTCGCGAATCTATTATCGCGGCAAATTCTATTCCTATCCGCTCAAGGCTTTTGAGGCTCTGCGCAATCTGGGCCTGATGCAGAGCACGGCCTGTGTCGCGTCCTTTCTTTATGCAAAAGCCTTCCCGATCCGGAATCCGAAAACCTTCCACCAATGGGTGCGCAATCATTTCGGCGAGCGCCTGTTCGGGATTTTCTTCAAGACCTATACGGAAAAAGTCTGGGGTATGGGCTGCGACGATATTTCTGCCGATTGGGCAGCGCAGCGCATCAAGGGCCTCGATCTCTGGGCTGCGGTGACCGATGGGCTCAGGCGGTCTCTGGGCCGTCGCGGCGGTGGCGACAGCAGAGCGAAAAGCCTGATCGAAAGCTTCCGCTATCCCCGGCGCGGTCCCGGCATGATGTGGGAGGCGGCGGCGCAAAAGATCACAGCCTTTGGTGGCCAGATCGAGATGGACCGCAAAGTCGTCTCTCTCCATTTCGATGAACTGCAGAAAATATGGCGCGTCACGGCGCTGGACGGGCAGGGTCGCGAATATATTTATTGCGCGCGCAATGTCGTGTCCTCGGCACCGATGCGCGATCTGATGCGCGCCATCACGCCGACACCTTTGAGCCTGCTGCATGCGCGTGAGCTGAAATATCGCGACTTCCTGACCGTGGTTTTGATCGGCCGCACGGAAAAGGAATTGCCCGACAATTGGGTCTATATACACGATCCCGCCGTCAAGGTCGGTCGCGTTCAGAATTTCCGTTCATGGTCGCCGGAAATGTTGCCGGATGAGGATTCAACCTGTCTTGGCCTCGAATATTTCTGCTTTGAGGGCGATGGTCTGTGGGCGGCGGATGATTCCGAACTCATCGATCTCGCCAAAAGCGAGATTGAACGCGTCGGCCTGATGCGCGCGCGCGATGTTGTCGATGCAACCATCGTGCGCCAGCCCAAAGGCTATCCTGTCTATGATGAAACCTATGCAGAGAATGTCGCGACGATCCGTCGCGAGATCGATTTGCGCTATCCGGGTCTGCATCTTGTGGGCCGCAACGGCATGCACAAATATGACAATCAGGATCATGCCATGATGACAGGCATGTTCACCGCCCTGAATATTATCGCGGGCCAGACGATCTATGATGTCTGGCAGGTGAATGAAGATGCCGAATATGGCGAGCAGGGCGTTTCAGGCGTGAAGGAAGCTTTGGCAAGCCTGCGCCATACGCCCTCGCGCGCGGCCTGAGCGACCGCCGGGACTCTTCAGCGCCTGTCTGCGCCGAGATCGGCATGCGTTGCACCAATCTCCGCCGGAGCGGCCTTGCCTGCCATTTCATGGAGAAGATCGCGCGCAACCATTTCCGGATTGCGCCCTTTCAGAGGTGCAGATTTTTGCGCCACGCGCGTTGTCACCAGAACGGAATCGTTGACGCATTCGAATACGCCACGAATGCGCGTCCCATCGACATCAATTTCAAGCACCTTGATGTGTCGCCGTGGACCTGCCAGTCCCATGGTTCCTCCTCAGGCGTCGTCTTTGACGAAGCCACAACTGGGAACCGGCAAGCAAGTTGCCATCGCTCTGCCTTTGTTCAAAAACGCACGTGCTCGGCAGATCGCGGATTTTCGCTCATTCCACCGGCGGCGTGCCGTGGGTGTGGAAGCTTTCCACTGTCTTCAGGCCCCAGGCCTGGCCCTTGGCGCGCTCGGCCTGCGTCCAGATGATGGGCTTCCAGTCAGGCGCGAGCATGAGCCTGGCGCCGGCATTGGCAACTTCGACGCGATTTCCGCCGGGCTCCCAAACATAAAGGAAGAAAGTCTGCTGCACCGCATGTTTGTGCGGTCCGGTTTCGATGAACACGCCATTTTCAAGAAAGACATCGGCCGCGCGCAGGACATCCTCGCGACTGTCAACCGCATAGGTGACATGGTGGAAACGCCCCGGCACGCCGGTGTGATCCTGCGTGAAGGCAATGTCATAGGTCTTGTTCGTCGTCGTCATCCAGGCGCCGGCTTCGACGCCGCTGTCCAGAACAATGCGCTCCGTATTGCGCATATGCAGACCCTCGGCGAGAAATTCGCGCGTGGCCGTCACATCGAGAACCAGCAGGTTGAGATGGTCGAGACGGCGCACATTGCAGCCGCGCGCGGGAAAGCGCATGGCCTGGTTTTTCAGCGCCGGCTTGAGTTCTGCGGGCGCCTCATACCAACGCGTTTCATAATAGATTTCGAAAATATGTCCGTCCGGATCGGTGGCGCGATAGGCGGGTCCGTGGCCGAGATCGCCATCCACCCAGCCAATGCCACGCCCCATGCTCTCAAGCTTCTTGATGCGGCGCTCCAGCGCTTCCGGCGAATGGGCGCGGAAGGCGACATGGCCCATGCCGGCCTTTTTGGCGGCGGTCAGTTTGAGCGTATGGAATTCATAATCGTCCCAGCCGCGCAGATAGACGGAATCGCCTTCGCGTCCGCTTTCGGTCAGGCCGAGAACGTCAACGAAAAAGCGCAGGCTTTCGTCAGGCTTGGGCGTGAACATCTCGACATGGCCGAGATGGGCGAGTTCATAGGGGCGTTCGGGGCTCATACATTCCTCTCGCGCGCGGGTGCGGATTTTCTCATTCTAGCTAGAGGGGTCGATCCGTCAGATCAAACCCATAATTTGCAGCGGCTCATCGAGACCGTTCATTCAGCCATGGCTTCTTCGCGTTTGCGCCGGATCGCTGGCGCAGCCACCACGAGCAGAAGCCCGGCGGCGGCGAGAAGGAAACCGATGCTGATGGGCGTTTCGACGAAAACCATCGGATCGCCGCGCGAGATCAAAAGCGCGCGCCGCAGATTTTCTTCCATCATCGGCCCGAGCACAAAGCCGAGAATGAGGGGGGCGGGCTCGCAATCGAGCTTCAGGCAGAGGTAGCCAAAGCAGGTGAAAAAGGCGAGCACGGCAATATCGGCAACATTGGCATTGATCGTATAGGCGCCGATGCAGCAGAAGCCGACAATCATCGGAAACATCAGCCGATAGGGCATGCGCAGCAATTTCACCCAAATGCCGACCATAGGCAGATTAAGAATGACCAGCATGAGATTGCCGATCCACATGCTGGCAACGACGCCCCAGAAAAGTTCCGGACGATCGGTCATCACGCGCGGGCCGGGCGTAATGCCATGCACCATCAAGGCGCCGATCATCAGGGCCATGGTCGGGTTGGAGGGAATGCCCAGCGTCAGCATGGGAATGAAAGAGGTTTGCGCGCCCGCATTATTGGCCGATTCCGGGGCTGCCACGCCGCGAATGTCGCCCTCGCCGAATTTACGCGGCGGCTTGGCGACTTTCTTTTCCAGCGTATAGGCGGCAAAGGCAGCCAGAAGCGCGCCTCCGCCGGGCAAAACGCCGAGGATCGAGCCCAGAAATGTTCCGCGCAGGATGGACGGCGTGCATGCGCGCAATTCCGCGCCGCTGGGCATTAATTTGCCAACAGCGCTGACCTTTTTGGCTTCCTCCTGTCGGCGCTCAAGATTGATGGCGACCTCGGCAATGCCGTAAATCGCCATAGAGAGCGCGACAAATTCAATGCCGTCGGCAAGCCCCTGCATGTCGAAGGTGAAACGGCGAATGCCCGAATTGACGTCCGATCCTGCAAGGCCAAAGAGCAGGCCGAGCACGACCATGGCGATGGCTTTGATGATCGAGCCGCGCGCCAGAACAACCGCCGCTACAAGACCGCAGAGCATCAGCGAAAAATATTCTGCCGGGCCAAATTGCAGGGCGAGTTTCGCCAAAGGCGGCGCGCCGAAAGCGATGATGAATGTGGCGACGCAGCCGGCGAAAAAGGAGCCGAGTGCGGCAATACCGAGGGCGGGTCCAGCGCGACCCTGACGTGCCATCTGGTGGCCGTCGAGACTGGTGATCACGGAGGAGGCTTCGCCCGGAATGTTGATCAGGATCGCCGTCGTCGAGCCGCCATATTGCGCGCCATAATAAATGCCCGCCATCAGGATCAAAGCCGATGTCGGCTCGAGCGTGAAGGAAATCGGCAAGAGCATGGCAACAGTGGTGACCGGACCGACGCCGGGCAGAACGCCGACAAGCGTGCCGAGCACGACGCCGAGCATGCAATAGACCAGGTTTTGCAGGCTTGCGGCGACGGACAGGCCGAGGCCGATATTGGAAAAAACGTCAGCCATTGCGCGGGCTCACAAGCTTGGCCAGAGCGGCAGCGGCAAGCGCAGGCCCAGAACAAAAATCAGCACGGCTGCAATGGTCAGGCCTGCACTCAGGAGAGCTGCTTCGCGCAAGCGCCAATCCGGCCCCGCGAAGGAGGCGAGAAAGGTTGTTGCACTCAAGGCGATGACAAGTCCCAGCGGCTGGATCATGGCGGCAAACAGCAGAACGCAGCCGACAAGCGCGGCAAGCGGGCGCCATTGGATTTTCTCCACCGCCTCGCCGCGGATCGCAAAAGAACGCAGGACGAGGATCAGCCCAAGCAGTCCCAGTACTGCACCCAGAAGGGTCGGGAAATAGCCCGGCCCCATGCGCCCGCCGCGCCCCATGGAATAGCCGCTGGCCGTCACAAGCGTGACGGCAGCAAAGCACAGGAACATCACACCGGACCAAAAGTCCTTCGGCGCGCGAATGAACATGTTTGGTCTTCCGCTTTGGCGCTGCTTATTGCTGTTCCTTGATCTTGCCGTCCTCGATCACCTTTTTCCATTTGGTGAATTCGTCACGCAGGAAGGCTTCGCCCTCTTTCTGCGTTGTGCCGCGCGGATCGACACCGACTTTGGCAAGCGCCTTGATCACTTCCGGATCTTTCAGCGTCGTGCGGATTGCATCGTTGAGCTTGCCGATCACATCGGCGGGCGTGGCTGCAGGTGCAAAAATGCCGAGCCAGAGATCGACCTCGAAACCGGCAAGGCCGGTTTCCTGCACTGTCGGCAGATCGGGATAGACGTTCGAGCGCACATTGCCGGTTGTGGCGATAGCGCGAACGCGATTGTCGGTGGTGAAGGGCAGGGCACCGGCAATGCTGGAGAAAGCGAATTGCACCTTGTTGTTCATCATGTCCGGATAGGACTGGCCGATGGAACGATAGGGCACATGGGTCGCATCGATCCCGGTGCGCTGTTTGAACAATTCGCCAGCCAGATGCGGCGTTGTGCCAATGCCGGCGGAGGCAAAGTTCAACTTGCCGGGATTGGCTTTTCCATAAGCGATCAGATCGGCCAGCGATTTGATCGGCAGGTCGGGCGCAACGACGACGACTTCCGGCGATGTCGAAATGATCGACACGGTCGTCAATTGCTTGAACAGATCATAGGGCATGGAGGCCTGCAGCGTCGGATTGATGACGATGGCGGGATCCATGAGGACGAGATTGTAACCGTCGGGCGCAGAGCGGGCGACCGTGTCGGTCCCCGTAATGCCACCTGCACCGGGGCGGTTTTCAGCAATGACGGACTGGCCGAGCGTGGTTGAGAGGCCTTGCGCCATGGTGCGCCCGACATAATCGATAATGCCGCCCGGCGAATAGGGCAGAACAAGGCGTACGGGCTTGTTCGGATAGGATTGCGCGAGAGCAGCGCCTGCCATCAGGCAAAGCGCAGGGGCAACCATCAAGACGCGCATTGTGCGAGCGAAATTCATTTGCGGGGCTCCTCACCATTTTTCTTATGGCGGCGAGCCTCAGGCAGCGTCTGGATCAAGTCAAGCGGTCAGCTGCCGATTCCCCGTGCAAGCCCTGAATTTTGCTGGGACTTGGGGCGGCGGCCGTCCATGTTTCCTAATGCAGGCTGGCGCGCGGCGATGCCGGCAGCCAGGGCTCGGAGAATAAACTCTCCTCGAAAGAGGCGAGTCGGTTTCGGCGCAAGCGGCGCTCGATCCAGTCTTCGGCTTCGCGACGGTTCCGGAAGCCGTCTCTCTTCTCATAGACCCCATCCCCATGCGCGATCAGAATGTAATTGCCGCCGCCGATCTGGTCCCAGATGACGAATTGCGATCTCCATTCACGCATGGGCACTGCTCCTGGCACGTTGCGGGACGAACTTTCCAAGCTGTTTCCACTGGTTGGAAGCTGTTGGAGAATGGCAAGGCTAGGTGGCGAGAAAGTGCCTGTATATCGGTACTTTTGCGGCAACGCTTACTTTTGGTCGCCGGACAGTCAAATCTAAGTCACGAATTGAAACATTTCTCTGCCCCGGCAATTGTCAGGGCGCACATCTTGGGCGTGGCAAGGCAACGCTGCAGTTTTGGCTTGAAGCTTTTGCGAGGCCAATCGCCGCTCTGCTCTGAAGTAACTGCCAATATTAAGATAAAAAGGATGAAACCTGCAGTTCTCAGAGTGGAGCGCCAATGGAGGCGGGGGCCGCCTCAAGTTTTTCGGAACCTTCACCTTGCGGCGGACGTTATTTGCATGCCTCGGTCCATTTTCGCCCCCCAGCCCCGGACCTTGGCAGAAAGCCCGGCCTCAAGCCGGGCTTTCACCTTTTTGGGGTCATGTCGCGCGATGGCCTGTGGTGGCAGCGCCGCGTTCATCGCCTGGCGTGACATGGACATCGATCAGGCAAACGCCGCCGGCGGCCAGAATTTCCGCGCCCCGTTTCATCGCCGGCCCGAGATCGGCAGGGTCGGTGATCGGGCCAATGCCGATGGCGCCCTGCGCTTCGGCAAATTTGGCCAGATCGAGATCGGGATCGGAAATGCGTTGGCCGATCCAGCGGTTCTCGACGGGCCTGTTGCGACGCTTTGCAACTGTTTCCTGATGCAGCTCGTCGTTGAAATAGGAGCGATTGTTGTTGATCACGAGCAACAGGGGAATCTGGTGGCGGACGGCCGACCACAGAGCATGGCCGCCCATCAGGAAATCGCCATCGCCCAAGACGCCGACCGTCTTGCGGCCTTTCTCATGCATGGCGAGCGCCACGCCGATCGAGATTGACGGCATGCCGCCAATGCCACCGCCGCCATCCTTGCCCATATAAGCAAAGGGCGAATGCGCCGGCCAAAGATCCATCGGGAATTTGCGGCACACGCCTGTCAGCGTCACCTCATCCTGATTGGGGAAGGCTTCCTTCAAGGCGAGCGCCAGCTGATCGACATTGATTTTGCCGCTGTCGCGCAGCGGGATCTTGCGAATCTCTTCATGCCAGCAGGCCTTCTTGCCGGGGCCCAATTCGTCCACGAGATCGGCGATCACGGCATCGGGTGAAGCGGCCATGAAAATGTCGAGTTCGGGAAGGGCGAGATAATTGGCATGAGCGCCATTGTGCAAATGCTGGTCCATCGACACATGCACAGCCTTGGCTTTCAGTTTCTCGCCCTTGATCCGCAGGGCGCTGTCGAGATCGACCCAGTCGAAGGCGACGATGACATCGGCGCCGCGCAGCATGTCGCGCACATATTCGGCGGAACGGCCGACCTGTTCGAGCGGGGCCACCGCATGGCAGGGATGGTCGGTGGGGAAAGAGGAACGGTTTTTCAGATCGGTGAAGACAACAGCGCCCAGTCGCTCGGCCAGAGCGATGCGCTTGTTCCAGCCGTCCTCGCTCCAATCGGTGCGGCCGATCAGCAGCACCGGCTTTTTCGCATCGCGCAGCATTTTGGCGGTGGCTTCAATGTCGGCTTTGGCGGCGCGCACTGGGGCAGGAGGCTTCATGCGGGAGAGATCGGGCCATTCCGGCTCTTTCTCGAGCGCGGCTTCCTGCAGGCCGGCGTCCAGACAAATATAGACAGGCGCCTTGGGCTCTGAGCGCGAGAGAATATTGGCACGCGCCATGGCCTCGACCAATGCGTCGGGCGAGGAGGGCTGGTCGTCCCATTTGATGAAATCGCGAACGAGGCCGCCCTGGTCGGCCGATGTATGGATCCAGTCGATCCAGGGGCGACGTTGCGACGCATCCACCGGGCCTGTCGCGCCAAGGACGAAAATGGGGGCGCGGTCGCACCAGGCATTATAGAGGCCCATCATCCCGTGCAGCAGGCCGACATTGGAATGGAGCACGCAGGCCATGGGCTCGCCGGTCGCCTTGGCATAGCCATGGGCAATGCCCACCGCATGATCCTCGTGCAGGCACAAGATCATGGAGGGGTTTTCATTGCCGAGATGGTTGACGATGGAATCATGCAGGCCGCGATAGCTCGCCCCCGGATTGAGGCTGACATGGCGAAAGCCGAAGCGGCGGAGCATCTGGGCGGCAACATCGCTGCCGAAGCCGACCTTGTCGTCAATCTGCCCCTTCGGACGGTCTGCACGCATTTTTCTCTCCCTTTTCTCGTTTTTTCCGCTTTTGGGCCCGTTTTTGCCGGGGCGGATGATCGCCTGCCCGCACTCAAGCGTAATGCCACACCGGCCGATCCGTGGTCACCCTCTCCTCACGGGCATGGGTAGTCAACCGTTCTCGCCGGACTTGCTTGACGGCCCCTCACTCTCTAGGAACGATGGGCTATAGACCCGATGTAAGCGGGCAAAAGGGAGACCATAAGCACCATGGGACAGTTCGGTATCGGCCAGCCCGTCCGGCGCAAGGAAGACGTCCGCCTTCTTACAGGCAAGGGTCTCTACACGGACGACGTTCATTTTGACGGTCAGACTTGGGGCGTTTTCGTCCGGTCGCCGCAAGCCCATGCAACAATCCTCTCCATCGACACATCGGCTGCCAAAGCGGCAGAGGGAGTCGTGGCTATCTATCTCGGTCAGGATCTCAAGGCTGACGGCGTCGGCACTTTGATCACCGATGTCGAATTCAAAGATCTGTCCGGTAAGGACATGTTCCGCCCCAAGCGTGACTTTCTCGCCATCGGGCGTGTGCGCTTTGTCGGCGAGCCCGTTGCCATTGTCATTGCCGAGACGCAGGCGCAGGCGAAAGCCGCGGCCGAACTCGTTGTGGTCGATTACGAAACACTGCCGGCCGTCGGCTCGACCGCTTTTGCCGCTTCGCCCGACAGTCCGGTGATCTGGGAAGAGCATGGCAGCAATGTCGGCATTCACTGGGAAAACCGCGCCGAGGCAGAGATCGATGCGCATATGGCGAAAGCCAAATATCGCGCCAGTGTCGATCTGGTGAACAATCGCGTTGTGCCAAACCCGATGGAGCCGCGCTGCGCCGTTGCCAAATGGGATGCGGATGCAGGCGAACTCACCATGTATGCGCCAACCCAGGGCGGTCGCCGCATCCAGCAGGGCATTGCTAAAATCGTTCTCAATATTGCGGCTGACAAAGTGCGCATTCTCTCGCCCGATGTCGGCGGCGGCTTCGGCATTCGCGGCAAGATTTATCCGGAACTCGGCGTTGTCGCTTGGGCAGCACGCAAGACGGGCCGACCGGTAAAATGGCGCGGCGATCGCAGCGAGACTTTTGTCTCCGATTATCATGGCCGCGACCAGATCAATCATGCCGAACTCGGCCTTGACGAGAACGGCAAGATTATCGCGCTGAAAGTCTGGACCATTGTGAATTGCGGCGCATATTTTGCCGAAAACGGTCCGCGCCTGCCGATCAATGGCGGCGGCCGCATTATTCCGGGCGTTTATGACATCGAGAATTTCTATTTCTCGGTTCGCCCGGTTCTCTCCAACACTGTGCCGACCGACACTTATCGCGGCGCTGGCCGTCCTGAGGCGAATTTCCTGATGGAACGCCTCATGGATGCAGCAGCACATGCAACCGGTCTGTCGCGCGACGAGATCCGTCGTCGCAATGTGATCAAGCAGGAGCAAATGCCCTATCGCACGCAGATGGGCATGGTGATCGATTCCGGCGATTTCGTCGGCAATATGGATATGGCGATGAAAGCCGCCGATTGGGCGGGTTTCGAGAAGCGTCGCGCCGAAAGCGCCAAAAATGGCAAATTGCGCGGCATCGGCCTGTCGAATTTCGTCGAGCCCTCAGGCGGGCGTCCGACAGAAGAAATGCGCATTGCGCTGACGCCCGATGGCAAGGCGACCGTCTATGCCGGCACGCATTCGCATGGCCAGGGCCATGAGACAGTGTGGGCGCAATTGCTCGAAAGCTTCCTCGGTATTCCCTTCGAAGATGTCTCGCTCGTGCAGGGCGATACGAAGACGGCGCCGAAAGGTTCGGCTGGTACATTCGGCTCGCGCTCATCCTGGATGGGCGGCGTCGGCCTGCAGCGCTCGGCCAAGCGCATTGTCGAAAAGGGCACGAAGATCGCTGCCAATCTGATGCAGACGGAACCGTCTGCGGTAACGTTCGAAGCCGGTGTGTTCCGCGCCGGCACGACGAGCGTGACGATCAAGGAAGTGGCGAAAGCCGCGCATGATCCCAAGGCTTTGCCGGAAGGCGTTGAGGCGGGATTGGACGAAAGCTATTTCCTCGAGCGCGATCCGGAAGAATTCAATTATCCCAACGGCACGCATGTCTGCGAAGTCGAGGTCGATGCCGATCTCGGCAAGATCGAGATCGTCAATTACATTGCGGTCGATGATTGCGGCTTCGTGCTCAATCCCTTCATCGTGCACGGCCAGGTCTATGGCGGTGTGGCGCAAGGCGTCGGTCAGGCCATGACCGAACAGACCGTCTATGATGAGGACGGCCAGCTCGTGACCGGCTCCTTCATGGATTACGGCATGCCGCGCGCCCATAACATGGCGATGATCGATGCGCTCTTCAATGAAGTGCGTTGCAAGACGAACGATCTCGGCGTCAAGGGCGCAGGCGAAGCCGGCGCTTGCGGTGCGCCCGGTGCTTTCGTGTCCGCCGTCTGCGATGCGCTGAAAGAATTCGGCATCCGCAATATCGACATGCCGCTGACGCCTGATCGCGTCTGGCAGACCATCCAGAACGCCAAAGCCGCCAAAGCGGCCTGAGCATCTCAAGACAAGAGGGTTATACCTTGCTGATTGAAGTGAACATGACGGTCAATGGCCGCGCCGTTTCAGGAAAGGTCGAAGCGCGCGCGCTGCTGGTTGATTTCATCCGCGATCATCTGCGCCTGACAGGGACGCATGTCGGTTGCGATACAACGCAATGCGGTTGCTGCACTGTCCATGTCGATGGCAAAGCGGTGAAGAGCTGCACCATGCTTGCCGTGCAGGCGAAGGGCAAGAATGTCGTCACCATCGAGGGACTTGCCTCGGCTGATGGCACATTGCACCCGGTGCAGGAAGCTTTCCGCGAACATCACGGATTGCAATGCGGTTTCTGCACGCCCGGCATGGTCATGATGGGCGTCGATATTTGCCGGCGTCATCCCAATGCCGATGAGAAAACCGTTCGCCATGAACTCGAGGGCAATATCTGCCGTTGCACGGGCTATCAGGGCATTGTCGAAGCCATTATGGATGCGAGCGCCAAAATGGCTGGAGGGCGCGCCTGATGGAAAATTTCGGCTATCACGCACCCACCAAAATCGCCGATGCCGCCCAGCTGGCTGAGGCAAATGAAGATGCCAAGCTGATGGCTGGCGGCATGACTTTGCTGCCGACGCTCAAGCAGCGTCTTGCTGCGCCCTCCGATCTCATCGACCTTGCCGGCATTGCCGATCTTCGTGGCGTCTGCCGCGATGGCGATGAGATTGTCATCGGCGCCATGACAACCCATGCCGAAGTGCATGAGAGCGCCGTCTTGCGCGAGACCATTGCGGGCCTCGCCTCGCTCGCCGGCCAGATCGGCGATCCCGCCGTTCGGCATCGGGGCACGATCGGCGGCTCGATTGCCAATGCCGATCCGGCAGCCGATTATCCTGCCGGCGTTTTGGGACATGGCGCGACCATCGTCACCAACAAGCGCAAGATTGCGGCGGATGATTTCTTCCTCGGCCTGTTCGAAACAGCGCTTGAGCCGGGTGAAATCATCACCGGCGTGCGTTTCCCGATTCCGGTCTGGTCGACCTATCAGAAGCTGCGCCATCCAGCGTCCGGCTATGCAGTTGTCGGCGTCTGCATCGTGCAGACAAAGACCGGCGTGCGCGTGGCGGTGACGGGTGCGGGGCCTTCGGCTTTCCGCATGGCTGCGATGGAAGAGGCTCTCACCAAGGATTTCTCGGTGAAGAGCATCGAAGGCATCGCGGTTGCTGCAGATGATTTGAACAATGACATTCACGCCAGCGCAGCCTATCGCGCCCATGTCGTGAGCGTATTGGCCAAGCGCGCCGTCGCATCGCGCTGAACACGATCCCGCTTCGCTCTCACTCGTCATTGCGAGGAGCGAAGCGACGAAGCAATCTAGGGGCGTCACGTGTGATCTCTGGATTGCTTCGCTCCGCTCGCAATGACGGCCATGCGGAAGATAGCAATGCTGCGTTTGTTGCTGGCGCTTACTTTGTTGATCTCTGCCAGCGTCATTGCACCTGCGCGGCTGCGCGCTGAGCCCGTCGATCTCGCGCTTGCTCTGGCTGTCGATGCTTCAGGCAGCGTCAATCATCATCGCTTTGAATTGCAGAAGCGCGGTTATGTCGAGGCCTTCCGCAATCCGCGTGTTTTGCGCGCCATTCGCTCCGGCATGATCGGGGCGATCAGCGTTTCCATGTATCAATGGACCGGCCCCTTTCTGCAAAGAGAGGCCGTGCCGTGGATGGTCATTCGCGATGAGGCCAGCGCGGAGGCTTTTGCCCGCGCCATAGAAGAATCGCCGCGCATGCTGTTTGGCGGTGGAACCTCGTTGAGCGGCGCTATCGATTATGGCGTTGCGGCGCTCGAGCGCGTGCCGCACAAACCCAATCGCCGCGTGATCGACATATCGGGGGATGGCTCCAATACAAGCGGGCGCCCCGTCAGGATCGCCCGCGACGAGGCTGTCGCCAAGGGCATTGTCATCAATGGCCTGCCCATTCTGGCGCTTGAACCCTTTCTCGATCAGCATTTCGCCGAAGAGGTGATCGGCGGGGAAGGATCCTTTATGGTCTCGGCGCGCGATTTTGAGAGTTTCGGCGGTGCCGTGCTGCGCAAGCTGATTGCTGAAATCGCCGATTTGCGGCCATGATGTAGAATAAAGAAAAGCGCGGGCGCACATGCGCCTGTGAGGGGAAGGGGAGGCAGTTTAGATCCATGACCGATGGTGCTCCACGCAGCGGCCGGGCCGTTTTTCGTCATCACGATTTCTGCGCTTTCGTGACCTGCCGCTTTTTGTGGACGCTTGGCCTTCAGGTGCTCAATGTTGCCATTGCCTGGCTTGTCTATGTTGTCACCAGCGATCCTTTCGCGCTCGGTCTGATCGGTCTTTGCGCTTTCATCCCGACTGTTCCGCTGTCTCTCGTGACAGGCCCTGCGGCCGATCGCTACGACCGGCGCTGGATCATTGTGATCTCTTGCATGGTGATGGTGCTCTGCGGTGGATTGATGCTGGCCCTCATCATGGGTGGCTCGCTGGCGCCGGGAAAAATGCTGCCGATCTATCTGACGGTCGTGCTGCTGGGGTCGGCGCGCGCTTTCGCCAATCCGGCCGGACAGGCGCTTCTCACCAATCTTGTGCCCGATGAAGAATATCAAAGCGCTGTCGCCTGGAACAATTCGACCAATCAGATAGCCAGCGTCGGCGGCCCCGCGCTCGGTGGATTTCTTGTCGCCATTGATTCATCCGTGCCTTTTGCTTTTGCAACGGGCTGTTTTCTGCTGGCGACAATTGCCGGTTTCGTCATTCGGGCACGGCCGCCGCGCGCGGAAAAAATCCGCGCCACCTGGTCGGTGATTGTCGCGGGCTATAAATTCATCTGGACCAAGCCTGTTATTCTGGGTGCGATCACGCTCGATCTCATCGCCGTCCTGCTGGGCGGTGCAACGGCGCTGCTGCCGATCTTTGCGAAAGATATTTTTCAGACCGATGCATGGGGCTTGGGCGTTTTGCGCTCGATGACATCTGTCGGCTCGATTGCCGCAGCTCTGGTGCTGGCAAATTACCCGTTGCGAACGCATGTCGGGCGAACCATGTTCACCTGCGTCATCATTTACGGCCTGTGCACGATCGGCTTCGGGCTTTCGAGCCATATTGTTCCTGCAGCCATTTTCCTGATGGTTCTGGGCGCGGCCGATATGGTGAGCGTGGTCATCCGCCAGTCGCTGATCCAGATGGAAACGCCCAATGAGATGCGCGGCCGCGTGATTGCCGTTCATACAATTCTGACCGGCACATCCAATCAGCTCGGTGAGTTTGAATCTGGAACGCTGGCCTATTTTATTGGCGCCGTGCCGACCGTCATTTTCGGTGGCGTCAGCGCCATTGTCGCAGCACTGGTCTGGATGAGATTGTTCCCCGATCTGCGCAATCGGGAAAAAATCTGATCAGATTGGCGTTGGCCCCATAAAGCTGCCGCCTGTCGGATCGATCCAGATCAATTCATCGGTGACGCCGGTTACGCCGGGGCGATTTTGCGCGCAGACGCGGATTGCATCGCGTTCGCGCTCGTCGAAAATCGTGCCCGACAAAGTCACGTGACCGTTCACGACCTCGATCCGGATCGAGCCCGGCGCGATCCATTTTTCGGCCTCGATTGCGGCCGCCACATCCTGTTTGATGTCTTCATCGGTTCGCGTGGAGAGGCCTGTTTGCGCGCTGGCCTGCATGAGGGCGCGCAGCAGATCGGAACGCGTGACAATGCCGGCGAGCTTGCCTGCACGTGTCACCGGCAGGCGCTTGATGCGGCGCTTTTCCATCAGCCTGACAACATCCTCGAGCGAGGCTTTCTCGTCGACGCAGATCGGATCACGCGTCATCACATCCTCGACGCAGCGCGAATGGCTTTGCACATAATCGCTGGCACCACGACCGGGGCCGAGCAGCAATTCAAGCCAGCGGGGTCTGTGTTTTTCGGTGCCGAGTTCGGCGCGGTGCAGCAGGTCGCCTTCGCTGATCACCCCGACAAGATTGCCATCGTTATCCACCACGGGCAGGCCGCTGACGCGCCGGTTGAGCATGAAGCGGATTGCCTCGCGAAGATGGGCGCGCGACGAGATCGTCAGCGCCGGCGAGGTCATGATGTCTTGAACGTCCATGGCGAGCCTCCAGATCGCAGCCTGCCGCAGACTGCGCTTCTGGCCGCTCGCCTGCCTTGACGACGATCAAGAAGGGCAGGGTTTCCGCGCCTCAGGCGGCGTTCGTCTGCGCTTCCTCGGCTTGCGGCCGCGTTTTGGGCAGCCGCGCCAGCATGTCGATCAGCGCCCGGTCATGCAGCACGACCATGCGCTCCTTCGGCTTCAGCCAGTCGATGGCATCTTCGATACATTCCGCATCGTTGAGTTTCGCCACGGCAATGGCGCGATCGGGTTCGATATGACCGCGCGGTCGCACGGGAGCCGAAGGCAGGAAAATTTCATGGTGGCGACGCAAATGATCGTCCTCATGAATGGCGCGGATGCCATCGGATTCATCCTTGCCCTCCGCCGCCAATTGTCTTGCCAGCGCATTGGCGCGCTGGGCAATGGCGGGCGGTTCGGCTTCTTCAGGCGTCAGCAGCAGACCGGCGCGTTTGAGCGCCAAGCCGATCCACAATTGCCCGCTCGCCCATGACAGAAGAATGGCGAGGATCAAGCCGGCGATGGTGGGCGACATCCATGCCACCAGCATGGGCGAAATCAAAAGCCCTGCGACAAGCGTGAGCAGGCCCAGTGCCACATGCGAACGATGACGTCGCACAATGTCACGCATCGGGATGGAGCCGTCATCGCGCCGTTGTGGGTTCCAACCCGTGTCGCGACCGAAGATGATCTGCATCACCGAGCCGGTCTGGATTACCATCATGACGGGCGCAAAAAACGCCGACATCAATATTTCAAGGAAGGTCGAGACGCACAGCCGCAAGGAGCCCCCGCAGGAGGCCCGTGTCTTGCTGTCCAGGAGGGCAATCACGAGGCCGAAAAATTTCGGCGCGAGCAGCACGGCCATGGTGACGCCAAAGAGCATCAGCGCGCGCTCTGCATCGAACCGCGGCCAGGCCGGGAAGAGCCTGAACTCGTCGGTAAAATATTCCGGCCTGATATAGGTCGATTGCAGAACGAGCACGATACCGACAAGCAGCTGCGCCATCCAAAACGGAGAGGCCATATAGCTCATAATGCCTGTAGCGAAATGCTGACGCGTGGCCATTTTCAGGCCGGCGCCCGGCATGATGCGCGCATGTTGCAAATTGCCCTGGCACCAGCGTCGGTCGCGCGTTGCCAGATCGATCAGCGAGGGCGGGCTCTCCTCATAAGAGCCGCCGAGCACAGGCAGCATGTAGACGGCATAGCCGGCGCGCCGGATCAGAGCAGCTTCGACGAAATCATGGCTCAACACATGCCCGCCGAAGGGCGGGCGACCGCGCAGATCCGGCAGGCCGCAATGCGATGCGAAAGCAGCGGTGCGAATGATCGCATTATGGCCCCAGTAATTGCCGTCGCGTCCTGACCAGAGCGCGAGGCCTGAGGCGATGACGGGTCCATAAATGCACGCCGCAAATTGCTGGAGGCGCGCGAACATTGTGTTGCGATTGATGATCAGCGGCAGCGATTGGATGATGCCGGAATCGGGATCGGCCTCCATGGCTGCGGCCAGCGAAACAATGGCGTGGCCGGTCATCAGCGAGTCGGCATCGAGCACGACCATATGTTCGTAAGCGCCGCCCCAGCGCGTGACGAAATCGGCAATATTGCCGGCCTTGCGGCTCGTGTTCTTCGGTCGGTGGCGATAATAAATGCGTGTCTGGTCGCCAAGGCGCTCGCGCATGGCCAGGAAAGCGCGCTCTTCTGCAACCCAGACATCGGGATTTGTCGTGTCGGAGAGGAAATACCAGTCGAAATGCGCGGCCAGGCCCGTGCGTTCGACATCTTCGATCATCGCCTGCACGGCGGCAAAGACGCGGCTTGGCGCCTCATTGTAAATCGGCATGACAACGGCGGTGCGCGCCTTGAGCGCAACGGGCATGTCCGGCGGCCCCGGCGCTTTATACAGCAGCCAGAAGAAGCCCAGCAGACCGCTGGTGAAAGCCAGCGCGATCCAGGAGAAATTCGCGACGAAGAGTACAAGCAGTGCCCATTTGAGCGGCGTGATCGCACCGACGTCGATGACGCGGTACATTTCATAAGCGCCATAAATCGTCAGCAGCAATGCGCCGCCGAAGACGAACAGGCGCGAGAACCAGGGCGTATAGGCGAGTTCAGGTGCGCTCCATCCGCGCTGGCTGCGCGGGTCGAAGCGATAAAAATTCTGCACCGGCATGGCAAGGGGCGCCTCGGGAGGCGTCGATGCGGATGCATCTGCGGTGACATCTTTCACGGCACTCACGGAGGATTCGTCGCTTTTCAAATTCGTGCTGCTCAGGGTGTCCATCGATAAAGCCAGGTCTCACTGATCGGCTTGCCGTTCGATTCAAGCAGCAAGCGCAATTCGCTCAGCACGTCGCTGCCTGCATCCATGTCGAAAATGACGCGCAAAGATTTGCGCTCGCGGTCGAGAAAGGTGCGGACAGAAGAAATCGCGCCGGTCGTTGCGTTAATGTTGGTCTGGATCTCGGGCGAGCGTTGCGGGTCGCCCAGAATATCGCCGTTGAATTCGACAAGAAAACGGCGGCGACGAATATTTTGCGGGCCGCCGCCCATGCGCCCGGAGCGCGACATGGTGGCTTGTGCGAGCGCAGGCCGGTTTGGCGGTTGCCAGCACCAGAACTGGCGATAGGCGAAAGTCGCCTCGCCGCCGGCCAGAAGCGGTTGTTTGGGTCGCCAATAGGCAACCATATTGTCGTTCACTTCCGATTCAGAGGGAATTTCGACGAGCGTCACTTCGCCCGCACCCCAGTCGCCAATCGGCTCGATCCAGAGTGAGGGGCGCATGTCCCAGCGCTGCGTGTCATCGAGATAGAGATTTGGATTTCGTTCGCGTTGCAGGAACCCAAATCCATGCGGATTGGTATCGACAAAGGCCGAGACCTGCAGGGTTTCGCGATTGCTCACCGGGCGCCAGAGCCATTCGTCCTTGCCGTTGAACATTTGCAGCCCCTGGACTTCATGGGCAGCGGGGCGAATGTCGTCGCGGCGGCGATCGAGCGGGCTGAAGACATAAGTGCCCGCCATGGTCGCAATGCCGTAATGATCGATATTGGCGCGCGCAAAAATCGTGCATTCCGTGTCGATGATCGTGGCATCGCCGGGGCGCAGAGTGAAACGGTAAGCGCCCGCAACGCTTTCAGACTCAAGCAAAGCATGGATGATGAGCGCATTGCCGGCCAGTGTCGGCTTCTCAATCCACATGGCGCGGAAGAAAGGCGTTTCCTCACCGCGCGGATCGGCCGTGCGGATGGAAAGGCCACGCGCCACGGCTCCGAAATTCTGGCCCTGGGCGCGGGCGCGGAAGAAACTGGCGCCTTGAAAGATTGCCAGTTCATTCAGTCCGCCATCACGCGGCAGCAAGACGCGCACACCTGAAAAGCCAATGTCTCCGACATTGCCCGGCACCGACAATTTGCCGAATTCGAACAGATCGGGCGAATAGGACAATTTCCGCTCGACGCCATTTTCGATGATGCTGATCGCCATTGGCGCAGAGAAGATAAAACCGCGATGCAATGGCTCCAGCGCGAAGCCGACATTCTCATTCGCCCAGATCAGATTTTCCGGGCGGCTCTTGATGCCGGTGTAAAGATCGTAATTGAGATTGCCGAATGGATCGGGCAGAGGCGCGGGCGGCGCACGCCATGGACGTTTGGCGAGATTGCGCGCGAGATCGACAATGGCGCCGGGATCGAAGGGGGCGGGCCGTCCTTCGCTGGCAGCGGGTGTTTGCGCCCGAGCGCCCGGTACGAGAACCGGATGCACATTGGCGGTGAGGGCCGCGGCGGAGGTCGCGGCGAGTTTCAGCAAGTCCCTACGCTTGAACATATAAGGGGCTTTCAGGCTCCGATACGCATGGAGCGCCCAAGGCAGGGACGCACCTTGCATATCTATAGCGAAAAATGCTTTTTCGCGAATGGGATTTTGCGTGTGCGGATCCGATTCATCTTCTCTTTACGCCCCATGCGGCCAATTGGGGGGGACGGAGGGATCGTCCCGAACCATTTCGGGCAGGAAAGCCCCGGAGCCAAATTCATGAGCCCGACTGACGGCAATCGTCGCTGCCTCGCTATCGTCCTCGCCGCAGGCGAGGGAACGAGAATGAAATCGGCCCTTCCCAAAGTGCTTCACCCCATCGGCGGGCGGGCCATGCTGTCCCATGTGCTTGCCAGCCTGGGTGCGGCCGGGGCCGCCCATGTGGCCGTGGTCGTCGGGCCGGGTCGGGAGGATGTCGCCAAGGCCGCCCGTCAGGCCGTTCCGGATGCGGAGATTTTTGTCCAGACCGAGCGGCTGGGCACGGCGCATGCCGTTCTGGCCGCACGGTCCGCGCTGGCGCGCGGCTTCGACGACGTGCTGGTGCTTTTCGCCGATACGCCTCTGGTTACCCCGGCAAGCTTGCTGGCTCTGCGCGCGGCCCTGGCACAGGGCGCGGCTTTGGCTGCACTCGGTTTCGAGCCGGTCGATCCGACGGGATATGGGCGGCTCCTCATCGAAAACGGCCAATTGGTCGCCATTCGCGAGCATAAGGATGCCAGCGCGGCAGAGCGCCAGGTGGGTCTGTGCAATGCCGGGCTTATGGCGCTGTCGGGCGCCCATGCGCTCGCTTTGCTCGAGGCAATCGGCAATGACAATGTCCAGAAGGAATTTTATCTGACCGATGCGGTCGAGACCGCGCGTCGGGGGGGGCTGCGCGCCGTTCATGTCATCGCCGATGCTGAAGAGGTTTTGGGCGTCAACGACCGCATTCAGCTTTCTGCCGCAGAGGCGGTTTTTCAGCGGCGCATGCGCAGCGCTGCCATGCGCGAGGGCGCAACCCTCATCGCGCCTGAGACGGTTTTCTTCTCTTATGACACGCAGCTCGGGCGCGATGTTCTGGTGGAACCCCATGTGGTCTTTGCGCCGGGCTGTGTGGTGGAAGACGGGGCGGTCATCCATGCCTTCAGCCATCTCGAGGGCGCGCGCGTACGCTCTGGCGCCAATGTCGGCCCCTATGCGCGTTTGCGACCCGGTGCAGATCTTGGCGAGGATTCGAAAGTCGGCAATTTCGTCGAAGTGAAAGCATCGACCATCGGCCAAGGCGCGAAGGTGAGTCATCTGTCCTATATTGGCGATGCCAATATCGGCGCGCAGGCCAATATCGGCGCCGGGACGATCACCTGCAATTATGACGGGTTCAACAAATTCCGCACCGAGATCGGGGCAGGGGCTTTTGTCGGCTCCAATTCCTCGCTCGTCGCCCCGGTCCGGATCGGGGCGGGCGCTTATGTCGGCTCGGGTTCGGTTGTCACCCGCTCGGTGGAGGACGATGCGTTATCGCTCGCCCGCACCCCGCAGGTCGACAAACCCGGCTGGGCCAAGCGGTTCCGCGACGCCCAGGCGTCGCGCCCGAAGAAGCGCTGAAAGCGCCATCGTTACGATTGGTCACGGAAAGTGTCTTGAAGGCGGGCCTTGGCGCAGTCTAGCAAGAGCCTGAACAAAGCGGAGGCGGGTCTTCATGTGCGGTATTGTGGGCATTGTCGGGTCGCAGCCGGTTGCCGAGCAGATTGTGGAATCGCTCCGGCGGCTGGAATATCGCGGCTATGATTCTGCCGGCGTCGCCACTTTGGAGAGTGGCCATCTCACGCGCCTGCGCGCTGAAGGAAAGTTGAAAAATCTGGCCGCCAGGCTGGCTGCTTCACCGCTTCAGGGCACGGTCGGCATCGGCCATACGCGCTGGGCCACACATGGACGGCCCACTGAAAACAATGCCCATCCCCATGCCAGCGAAAAAGTCGCTGTCGTCCATAATGGCATTATCGAGAATTTCCGTGAATTGCGGGAGGAACTCACCGCCCGCGGACATGTCTTCAAGAGCGAAACGGATACGGAAGTCGTCGCCCATCTGGTGACGGAGGAAATGCGCAAGGGCCATGGCCCGCGCGAGGCCGTTGCGGCGGCTTTGCCGAAATTGCGCGGCGCTTTTGCACTGGGTTTCATTTTCGAGGGCGAGCCGGATCTTTTGATCGGCGCACGCCAGGGCGCACCGCTCGCCATTGGTTATGGCGAAGGCGAAATGTATCTGGGCTCGGATGCGCTGGCGCTGGCACCTTTCACCGATACGATCACCTATCTCGAAGATGGCGATTGGGTGATCCTGATGCCCAAAGGCGCCGAATTCCACGATGGGCAGGGCCGCCCCGTTCGGCGCGCGAAGCAGAAGACGCAGGCCTCGGCCTTTCTCGTCGACAAGGGCAACCATCGCCATTTCATGGCGAAGGAAATTCATGAACAGCCCGAAGTCGTCGGCCGCACGCTGGCGCATTATCTCGATATGTCAGCGGGCGCGGTACGTCTGCCCTTCGATCTGCCTTTCGATCCGGCAAAATTGTCGCGCATCACAATATCTGCCTGCGGCACAGCCTTTTATGCCGGCCTGATCGCCAAATATTGGTTTGAGCGCTACGCCCGTTTGCCGGTCGAAATCGATGTTGCAAGCGAATTCCGCTATCGCGATGCGCCGATGAGCGAAGGCGGCTTGATGATCGTCGTCTCGCAATCGGGCGAGACAGCCGACACGCTTGCTTCGCTGCGCTATGCCAAAGAGCAGGGCCAGCACATTCTCTCTGTCGTCAATGTGCCCACATCGACCATTGCGCGCGAGAGTCATGTCGTGGCCAGCACGCTTGCCGGCCCGGAAATTGGCGTTGCCTCGACAAAAGCCTTTACATGCCAGCTTGCTGTTCTGGCCTGCCTTGCGGTTGGTTTTGCGCGCGCGCGCGGTGCGATCGATGCCAAACGCGAGAGCGAACTTGTTGCCGACCTCATGTCCATGCCGGGACTGATGGCGGAAGCTTTCAAGCGCGAGCCGCAGATCGAGGCTTTGGCGCGCGAACTCGCAAAGGCAACAGATGTTCTCTATCTGGGGCGCGGTACCAATTACCCGCTGGCGCTCGAGGGCGCGCTGAAGCTCAAGGAAATCTCCTATATTCACGCCGAAGGCTATGCGGCCGGCGAGCTGAAACACGGGCCGATTGCCTTGATCGATGAAAACATTCCCGTGATCGTGCTGGCGCCCTTTGACAGCGTCTTCGAGAAAACCGTCTCCAATATGCAGGAAGTGGCGGCGCGCGGCGGCAAAATCGTCCTGATTGGCGATTTACGGGCGCAACATGAGGCGTCCGTGCCCTTTTTCTCGGCCATTGCCATGCCGGATATGGCGCCCGATTTTGCCGCCATGGCCTATGCCATTCCCGTCCAGTTGCTCGCTTATCACACAGCTGTGGTTATGGGTAAGGACGTTGACCAGCCCAGAAACCTCGCCAAGAGCGTCACGGTCGAATAGATTAGCGTCGGCTTGATCGATTTTCTCAGCCTTCCGGCTTCCGCCGGCGGACGCGCCATGGATATGACATGAACGACTTGAACGAGACGCTTGCGGAGACACCCCACCGGCCGAGTTTCGGCGCCCGGATCCGCGCCTATTTTCTGACCGGTCTCGTGATTGCCGGGCCGCTGGCCGTCACCGGCTGGCTCGTCCTCTGGTTTATCGACACGGTCGATAATTGGATGAAGCCGCTGATGCCGCCGGCTTTGTCGCTCGATCGCTACACTTCCTACCATATCCCCGGCGTTGGCGTGATCGTCGCCTTTCTTGGCCTGACGCTTCTGGGTTTTCTCGCGGCCAATCTGCTCGGTCGCACTTTGATCCGCATCGGTGAATCCCTGCTCGACCGCATGCCCGTTGTGCGTGGCCTCTACAAAAGCGTGAAGCAGATTTTCGAGACCGTCTTCTCGCAATCTGGCACGAGCTTCCGCAAAGTTGGATTGGTGCAATTCCCTGCACCGGGCATGTGGACGATTGTCTTCATCTCGGCCCCGCCGTCAGGAACCGTGCGCAATGCGCTGCCCTCGGGCGAGCATATTTCGGTCTTCCTGCCCTGCACGCCCAATCCGACGACCGGCTTTTATTTCTTCCTGCCGGTTTCTGACGTAGTCGAAATTCCGATGACGCCGGACGATGCTGCCAAGCTCATCATGTCAGCCGGCCTGATTCAGCCTGAAACCCAGGCGGCTCTCGGCGCACTGGCCGAAAAGGCCAAGGCTCAGAAGGCGATCGAAGCGCAGAAGGTGGCTTGAGCCAATCGTTCATCGCCTTCACCCCGCGCGCAGCAATTTGACCGCTTCGTCGCGCTCGAACAGATAAAGCAGGGCGCGCACAGCTTTGCCGCGTTCGCTGGCAAGTTCGGGGTCTTTTTCAACGATCATCCGCGCATCGTCGCGCGCCACCGGCAAGAGCGCGCCATGGACATCGAGACTGGCGAGGCGAAAGCCCGGCGTGCCGGATTGGCGCGTGCCGAGCACCTCGCCCTCGCCGCGCAATTTGAGATCTTCTTCGGCGATGTGGAAACCGTCTTCGCTCTCGCGCATAATGGCGATCCGCGCCTCTGACACTTCGCCAAGCGGCGCCTTGTAAAGCAGCAGGCAGGTCGAGCGGCCTTTGCCGCGCCCGACCCGTCCGCGCAATTGATGCAATTGCGCCAGGCCGAAACGCTCGGCATGTTCGATCACCATAATGGTGGCCTCCGGCACGTCGACGCCCACTTCGATCACAGTTGTCGCCACAAGCACGCTCGTCTGCCCGCGCTGGAAAGCCTCCATGGCGGCATCTTTTTCGGCGCCCTTCATCTGGCCGTGGATGAGGCCGACGCGATCGCCGAAAAACTGCCGCAACACTTCGGCGCGTTCGGTTGCTGCAGCGAGATCGAGCTCTTCATTTTCGTCCACCAGCGGACAGACCCAATAGGCCCGTGCACCCGCTTTGATGGCGCGGCCAATGCCCGCCACCACTTCATCAAGCCGCTCAAGCGGAATGGCGCGTGTGTCGATTGGTTGGCGTCCAGCAGGCTTTTCGCGCAAGATCGACACATCCATATCGCCGAAATAGGTCAGCACCAAAGTGCGCGGGATCGGTGTGGCCGTCATCACAAGAACATCGACGCAATCGCCCTTTGAGCCCAGCGCGAGCCGCTGATGCACGCCGAAGCGATGCTGCTCATCAACCACTGCCAGGCCGAGATCCTTGAAGGCGACGGCCTCCTGAAACAGCGCATGCGTGCCAACCACAATATCGATATCGCCCGTTTCAAGGGCGGCAAGCGTCTTTTTGCGTTCGGCTGCTTTGTCGCGTCCCGTGAGCAAAGCGAGTTTCATCCGCGCGGCTTCGCACAAAGGCAGCATGCGCTCATAATGCTGGCGCGCCAGAATTTCCGTTGGCGCCATCATGGCAGCCTGGCGTCCGGCTTCCACCATGGTCGCCATGGCGAGAAGAGCGACAATCGTCTTGCCCGAGCCGACATCGCCTTGCACAAGCCGCAGCATGCGTTCGTTCGAGGCGAGATCGGCGCGGATTTCGGCCAGCGCCTCCTGCTGAGCGCTGGTCAGTGAAAATGGCAGAGCGGCGAGAATTTTTTGCGCAAGCGCATCCGTGCCGATGCTGGGGCGTCCGCCGAGTTTTTTCATCCGCGCGCGCATCAGGCCGAGTGCGACCTGGCTCGCCAGCAATTCATCGTAAGCCAAGCGCAGGCGCGCCGGATTTTGCGGATCGAAAGCGGCTGTTGAGTCCGGCCGATGTATGGCCTGCAAGGCCGCCTTGAATGTCGGCCAGCGGCGCTGGGCAACAAGCGGCGCGTCGATCCATTCGGGCAGATCGGGCAATTTGGCGAGCGCGCCCTCTGCGGCTTTCTGCACGGCGCGTTGGGTGAGCCCCTCGGTCAAGCCGTAAATTGGCTCGACCGGCGGCAGTTTCGTCAAGGCCGCCTCATCCAGAACCTTGTCTGGATGGACCATCTGGAGATGGCCGTCCCACAATTCGATCTTGCCGGAGATCCAGCGCTTGGCGCCCAGTGGGAGCGAGCGCTCGATCCATTGGTGATTGGCGAGGAAGAAAACCAGCGCCATATCGCCGGTCTCGTCTTCGACAATGACGCGATAGGGTGCACGCGCATTTCGGCTGCCGGGCGGGCGATGCTCGATGACTTTTGCCTCGATCAGAACGATCTGATCGCGCGGGGCGCTCATGATTTTGGGGCGGTCGCGCCGGTCTATGCCGCTGCGGGGCAGATGAAACAGGAGATCGGCAACCCGCGCCGGTGCGCCATGGGAGGGGGCGAGTGCCTTTTCGAACAGAATCGCCGTCTTCGGCCCGACGCCGGCAAGCGTCGCGACTGAGGCAAAGAGCGGATTGAGGACATCGGGTCGCATGGTGCCTGAAACTATGGAATTCGCTGGCCCGGAGCAATCGCGCACCGCGCATCTTCGCTTGGGCATGGCAAAAACCTGATCTATATACACCCCCGAACGCAGGACGGATCCCGTCCGGCGCGTTTTCCCGTTTCAGGAGTTCGCTCGTGACCGAATCCACGATCTCAAGCGCCGGGCTCGATGAGCGCCGTCGCCGCGCGTTGTTCCGTTCCTGGCACCGCGGCATGCGGGAGATGGATATTCTCTATGGCAAATTCGCCGATGCCCAGATCGCGCTCCTCACAGATGGCGAGCTGGACGATTTCGAGCGTTTGATGGATCTGCCTGATCGCGATGTGCTGATGTTCATCACCGGCGAGGCGGCGACGCCCACCCATTACGACACGCCGGTCTTCCGCAAGCTGAAAACCTTCCACACCCATGACGGGCCGATTTTCGGCTGAACGGGGCCACGTGACAGATTACAAAAAAGCCCTCGCCGAATTAACCGCCGGCCGCTCGATTTCGCTTGCCTGCGTGCCGGATGGTTTCGATGCCTTTATCGCTGCTGATTTTGCGAGATTGATGGCGGGTGCGGCCCATGGCCGTGCCGCCGTTCTCGTTCATGTGGCGCGCGACAGCCAGCGTGCCCGTGCCTTTGAAGAGGCTTTTGCCTTTGCAGCGCCCGATCTGGAATTGCTTGATTTCCCGAGTTGGGATTGTCAGCCCTATGATCGGGTTTCGCCCAATGCGGCAATTGCTGCCAAGCGCGTGCTTGTTCTTTCGCGTCTGGCGCGCTCGCAATCGTCCGAAGAGCGCCCGCGCGTGCTCTCCACCACGATCAACGCGCTTTTGCAACGCGTGCCGCCATTGGCCTGGATCAAGCAGGAGAGTTTTTCGGCGGCACCCGGCAATGCCGTGAATATGGACGAGCTGGTGAAATGGCTCGAAAACAATGGTTTCCTGCGCGCAAGCTCGGTTCGCGAAACCGGCGAATATGCTGTGCGCGGCGGTATTCTCGATCTTTTTGCGCCCGGCATGCCAGCACCCGTGCGGCTCGACTTTTTTGGCGACACGCTGGAATCGATCCGCGCTTTCGATGCCGAGAGCCAGCGCACAACAGGACAATTGCGCGCGCTCGATCTAGTGCCGATGAGCGAAGTGCAGCTGACCAGCGAATCCATGCGGCGCTTTCGCCAGGCCTATGTCACGCAATTTGGCGCACAGACGCGCGGCGATACGCTCTACGAGGCGGTCAGCGAGGGCCGCCGCCATGCCGGCATGGAACATTGGCTGCCGCTCTTCTTCGGCGAAACCGACACGCTCTTCGACTTTATCGGCGGCGCGCCTTTGTTTCTCGATGCTCTGGCTGAGGATGCAGCAGGCGAGCGACTGTCGCAGATCAAGGATTATTACACCGCGCGCAAGGAGCAGCATGATGCCGATCCGGCGCGCTCGCCCTATAAGCCGCTCTTGCCCGACGCGCTCTATCTCTCCCCCGATGATTGGCGCAAAAAACTGAGCGACAATATTGTCGCGCGCCTGTCGCCTTTCGCCCAGCCCGAGGCGCGCGGTCTTTTCGATTGCGGCGGCCGTCTCGGACGCAATTTTGCGCCTGAGCGTGCGGATGAAAATGCCAATGTTTTTGATGCGGCAGTGGCCCATATTCGCGCTTTGCAGGCCGACAAGCGTCGCGTCATCGTCGCTGGCTGGTCCGATGGTTCGCGCGATCGTCTGGCATCCGTTCTTGGCGAGCATGGTCTGAAGGGAACCGAGCCGGTCTCCTCTCTGGCGCAGGCGATGGGCGTGACGCCGGCCAAAGTTGCGCTGGCTGTTGCCGGCATGGAACAGGGTTTTGAGGCTGGCGATCTCGTCGTCATTTCCGAACAAGATATTTTGGGTGATCGTCTTGTGCGCCAGCGCAGGCGCACGAAAAAGGCGGCAGATTTCTTAAGCGAAGTGGCCTCGCTCTCGGCTGGCGATCTTGTCGTTCATGTCGATCATGGCATTGGCCGCTTTGTCGGGTTGCGGGCCATAGAAGTCGGCGGCGCGCCGCATGATTGCCTCGAGATTCATTATGCGGGCGGCGACAAATTGTTCCTGCCCGTTGAAAATCTCGAATTGTTGTCGCGCTATGGTTCGGAAGATACCGAGGCCCTGCTCGACAAGCTCGGCGGCGTTGGCTGGCAGACACGCAAATCGCGGATGAAGAAGCGCATTCGCGATATGGCCTATGAGCTGATCAAGATTGCCGCTGCACGTCTCACCCGCGAAGCACCCAAACTCGTGCCGCCTGAAGGGCTCTACGAGGAATTTTGCGCGCGCTTTCCCTATGATGAGACCGAAGATCAGCTGAATTCCATCGAATCCGTGCTGGAGGATCTGGCTGCGGGGCGCCCGATGGATCGGCTTGTGTGCGGCGATGTCGGCTTCGGCAAGACGGAAGTAGCCTTGCGGGCGGCTTTTGCAGCTGCGATCAATGGCAAGCAGGTCGCGGTGGTCGTGCCGACAACGCTTCTTGCACGCCAGCATTACAAAACATTCAGCACGCGTTTTGCAGGTTTGCCGATCAAGGTCGCGCAAATGTCGCGCATGACCAGCGCCGCCGATTTGCGCGAGGCGAAAAAAGGTCTGGCCGATGGATCGGTCGATATTATCGTCGGAACCCATGCTGTGCTTGGCAAGCAGGTGGCTTTCAAGGATCTCGGCCTCGTCATTGTCGATGAAGAGCAGCATTTCGGCGTGGCGCATAAGGAACGGCTGAAGTCTTTGCAGGCGGAAGTCCATGTGCTGACGCTCTCAGCCACGCCCATTCCGCGCACATTGCAGCTGGCGCTCACGGGTGTGCGCGAACTCTCGATCATTGCCACGCCACCAGTCGATCGTCTTGCAGTGCGCACGTTCATCGCGCCTTTCGACGAATTGCTCGTGCGCGAGGCCTTTCTGCGCGAGCGCTATCGCGGTGGCCAGAGCTTTTTCGTCTGTCCGCGCATCGAGGATATTGAGGATGCTGCAGCCTTTCTGCGCAAGAGCGTGCCGGAAGCCAAATTCGTTGTCGCCCATGGCCAGATGGCGGCCGGCGAACTCGAAGATAAAATGGCCGCGTTCTACGACGGCAAATACGATATTCTCGTCTCAACCGCGATTGTCGAATCCGGGCTCGATATTCCAACTGCCAATACAATGGTGATCTGGCGCGCCGACATGTTCGGTCTGGCCGCACTCTATCAATTGCGCGGTCGCGTCGGGCGCTCCAAAACGCGCGCTTATGCTTTGTTCACGACACCGGCCAACAAGCAGATGACGCCGCAGGCGGAGAAAAGGCTGAAAGTTCTGCAATCGCTCGATACTTTGGGCGCGGGCTTCCAGCTCGCCAGCCACGATCTCGATATTCGCGGTGCGGGCAATCTCTTGGGCGAAGAGCAATCGGGCCAGATCAAGGAAGTCGGTTACGAGCTCTATCAGCAGATGCTGCAGGATGCGGTCAATGCGCTGAAAGCGGGCATTGAGGCGCCGGCGGAAGAACAATGGTCGCCCGCCATCACCATTGGCACGCCCGTGCTGATCCCTGAAGATTATGTGCCGGATCTGCCGCTGCGCATGGGTCTTTATCGTCGCATGTCGACGCTTGAGAGCGATGAAGAGATTGAGACTTTCGCTGCTGAGATGATCGATCGCTTCGGCCCACCGCCCGCAGAGGTCGAGCAGCTTTTCAAACTTGTCGCGATCAAGGCATTGTGCCGACGCGCCCATGTCGAAAAGGTCGATGCCGGTCCGAAAGGGGCGATTATTGCCTTCCGCGACAATTCCTTCGCCAATTCGCAAGGGCTTGTGCGTTTTATCGCGGAGCAGGGCAGCGAAGCAAAAGTCCGCCCCGACATGCGCATTGTCTTCATCCGCGATTTCGAAAAGCCGACAGACCGGCTGGAAGGAACGCGGCAGATTTTGCGCACATTGGTCGCAATTGCGGAGAAGAAAAAGGCGGCATAAGGACGCCGATGGGTTTTCTGCATGGCCTTCCATGCGTCATTGCGAGGAGCGAAGCGACGAAGCAATCCATCTGACCCGGAGATGGATTGCTTCGTCGCCTGCGGCTCCTCGCAATGACGAGGCTGGGTTCACTCCATAGCGCTGCCTGCTTTCCAGATCACTCCGACCAATCCGTCCACGGGCTGTGCGCCTGAGACGGCATATTTCCCGTTGAAGATAAAAAATGGCACGCCGGAGACACCCATGCGCGCGGCGGTTGAGATTTCCTCGCGCACGGGGCCGATGTCGACGCCTTCCACCATCAGGCGCGCCATCAGATCTGCATCAAGCCCATATTCGCGCGCGACTTCGATCAGCACATGGCGGTCGCCAATGTCGGCACCTTCGATGAAATAGAGCGTGAAGAGCCGATCGACGATTTCGCTCTGTTTGCCGCTGGCCTGCGCCCAGCGGATCAGGCGATGGGCATCGAGCGTATTGGGTGAGCGCAGGATTCTGTCGAAGGCGAAAGCCACGCCGTCTTCGCGACCGGCCTCTTCGAGGCGCGCGTGAATGGCGGCAATTTTTTCTGGTCCGAATTTGCGCGCCATATAATCCTTCCGGGCCATGCCTTCGGGGGGGATGGTCGGATCGAGCTGGAAGGGGCGCCAGCGCAATTCATAGGTGAAATTGGGCACTTGTTTCATCGCCGCATCGAGCTTGCGCTTGCCCAGAAAGCACCAGGGGCAAACAACATCCGAGACGATGTCGATTTCAATTTTCATCAGGTCGATCTCTCTCAATTCGACTTGCGCCACCATGTATCGAGCGTCGCACCGAAGAGCGGCGCGGCATATTGCGCATGCCTCGCCGGTCGTTCGAAGGCTGTCGAAGCGGCGAACCATTGGTCGGAGGCGTGAAAGAGCGGGACAATATAAAATCCCGATATCAGCAACCGGTCGAAAGCGCGCACAGCGGCAACGAAATCCTCGCGCGTCTTGGCCGCAACGATGGCGCCAATCATCGTATCGATGGCAGGCGAGGCAGCGCCCGCCAGATTGAAAGAGGCTTCCTGATTGGCGCTGGCCGAATGCCAGCGGCCACGTTGCTCATTGCCGGGCGAAGCGGAGGCGATCCAGCTTCCCAGCATCATGTCGAAATCGAATTTCTGGCGACGGCGCTGATATTGCACTTCATCGACGCTTCGCACACGGACCTTGACGCCAATGCGGGAGAGGGATTCCGAATAGTTTAACGCCAGCCGTTCCTGATTGCGGTCGGTAACCATGATCTCGAAGTCCAGCGGGCGTCCTGTTGCGCGTGAAACCAGCGCGCCGTCTGCCAGCACAAATCCGGCCTCTTTCAAAATCGCAAGCGCCTTGCGCGCGGGCTCGCGGTCGCGCCCCGATCCGTCGGTGCGCGGTGGCGTCCATTTGCCTTCCAAAACATCTTCCCGCACCGCGCCGGGGAAAGGTGCCAGCAGCGCGCGTTCTCTTTCATTGGCCGGTCGTCCGGTGGATGCCAATTCGCTCTCGTCGAAGAAGCTCGTCGTGCGGCGGTAAAGACCGCCGTAAAGTTTGGCGTTCACCCATTCGAAATCGAACATCAGGCCAAGCGCCTCGCGGACGCGCATGTCCCGAAAAATCTCGCGGCGCGTGTTGAAGGCAAAACCGGTCATGCCTTTGGGAATGCCAAGCGGCAGGCTCGCCTTGGCGATTTTGCCTGCTTTCATCGCCGGAAAATCATAGCCTGAGAGCCAGCGGGTTGGATTTGTCTCGTCGCGATAATCGACAAGCCCGCCCTTGAAGGCTTCGTAGAGTGCAGCGGCATCGCGGAAATATTCGATGCGGATTTCATCGAAATTGAACAGGCCGCGATGGATGGGCAGATCCTTGGCCCAATAATCCGGGTTGCGTTTCAGGATCAGGCTTTCACCCGGACGCATGCTCTCGATGCGATAGGGGCCGGAGGCGAGGGGAATGTCGAGACTCGTCTCGGCGAAACGCTCAGTATCCGTGTGCTTTTTCGACAGCACGGGCATGAGGGCCAATGTGAGGGGCAATTCGCGATCGTTGCTGCCGGTCAGGTCGAAGGCGATGGTCGTGTCGTCTTTCACTTCGACCTTTTTCACCAGCGCATAGGCGGCGCGCTGCTGCGGCCGGCCCTTGGTTTTCAGCAAGTCAAAAGTAAAGAGCACGTCCTGCGCGCGGATCGGCGTGCCGTCCGAGAAACGTGCGGCCGGGTTGAGGCGGAAGGTGACATGTTCGCGAGCTTCGTCGGTCGCAATGGTCTGCGCGATCAGGCCATAGAGGGTGAAGGGCTCGTCGAGCGAGCGCGTCATCAATGTCTGGAAAATATTGGTGTTGAGCCCCTGTGCCGCAGATCCGGCCTTCACGTTGAAGGGGTTGAGACTGTCGAACGTCCCCTGGAAGCCGATCGACAAGCGGCCGCCCTTGGGCGCATCGGGATTGGCATAGGGCAGGTGAGCGAAATCGGGCGGCAAAGCGGGCTCGCCATGCATGGCAATGCCATGGCGCGGGATGCCGGGCTCATTGGCCCGGACCCCGCCCCCGGCCGATGCCAGAAGGCATGCGGCGAGAATCGGTCGAATCGCTAATCCCTTCATGGGCGGGACACTAGGGCGTGCCGCCGGCTTGCGAAAGCGGCGCCTCAGGGCATTTGCGGTGCGGAAAATGCCGACTTTTTGAGGAAACCGCCCAAGGCGGTCTGGAAAGCTCGGGCCGAAGGGGATAAAGAGGCGTCGGTCACTCTCTCGCCGCAATCAAACGCGATGAGCGGCGCCTTCACCGGCCTGGCCGATGCTGCCGTTCATGAAAGGATTTTCGATGCCCATTTTCACGAAACGCCTCGGCGCGGCCGTTCTCGCCGTCGGCATGACGTTCACGGGCGTCGCCGCCTTTGCCCAGCAGAAGCCGCCGGCCCCGCCGGCCCAGCAGAAGCCTCCGGCCCAGCAGCAGCAGCCGCAGGGTGAGCAGCCGGGTCAGGTGCGCGTCGAGCTTCAGCCCTCGCAGGGCGAATGGACAAAGGTCTGCGGCCGCGACCAGATGGCCAATAAGGACATTTGCTACACGACGCGCGATTTCGGCACGTCTGCCGATCAGCCGCCGGTTCTCGCGGTTGCCGTCTATGATGTGAAGGGCGATGAGCAGCGCATTGTGCGTCTGCTGCTTCCGGTTGCGCTCATGCTGCGTCCGGGTTTCCGCTTCTCGATCGATAAGGGCGCGACGCAGGAAGGCGGATTTGAAATCTGCTTCCCGAATGGCTGCTTTGCCGAATCCAAAGTGCGCGGCCAGACCATCGACCAGATGAAGAAGGGCAATGTCCTCAACATCTCGGTCAAGAATCAGGCCAATAATGAAGTGGTCTTCGTTCTCCCGCTCGCCGGTTTCGCCAAAGCCTTTGATGGCGCGCCGATCGATCCCAAGGTTCTCGAAGATCAGCAGCGCAAGCTTGAGCTGGAATTGCAGAAGCGTGCCGAAGAGCAGCGCAAGGCGCTTGAATCGCAAGGTGGCGCACCAGCCGGCGCTCCTGCTGGCGGCGCTCCGGCGGGCGCGCGTTAATCTGCGAATTGTTTCATATGAAATCGAAACGGCGACCATTCGGTCGCCGTTTTTTTTTAATGTCCGCCGATCATGCGCAGCTTGTAATTGCCATCGGGCAGGGGCTCGAACATGTGGGGCAGCTGGGGATGGCGCAAAGGCCCTCCGGCCTCATCGGGCAGGAGATTTTGCTCGGAGACATAGGCGATATATTCCGTCTCCGCATTCTCGGCGAGCAGGTGGTAATAGGGTTGATCCTTCGAGGGGCGTGAGCTGGCTGGTATGGCCAGCCACCATTCCTCTGTATTGGCAAAGACCGGATCGACATCGAAAATCACGCCCCGGAATGGATGTTTCCGGTGCTTGACGACCTGTCCGATGCGGAATTTGGCGACGCGCGCTTCCATAGAGCTCCCCTGCGGGGCGTCTGCGTACGACCGCAGGAGGAGTGTGTCAAATGGGCGGGGCGCGGCCCCGGCTCGTCATTGCATCGCAATGACGAGCGTTACAAGCCCGCCTTTGCCGCAAATTCCTTGTCTTGCGCGGCCACCTGCCGGGCGAGATCGACCATGACTTTCGCCTGTTTCCAGGTCGCGTCATCCTGCATTTTGCCGTCGATCATCACAGCCCCCGTACCGTTCGGCATGGCTTGCAGAATCTTCAAGGCAAAAGCCACTTCTGCCGGATCTGGCGAGAAGACTTTTTTGGCAATGGCGATCTGACTCGGGTGCAGCGTCCAGGCGCCAGCGCAGCCCATCAGAAAGGCGTTGCGGAATTGCGCTTCGCAGGCAGCGGAATCGGCGAAATCGCCAAAGGGTCCGTAAAACGGCTTGATGCCGGCTGAAGCGCAGGCATCGACCATTTTGGCGACTGTGTAATGCCACAGATCCTGCTGATAGGCGGCGCGCGGCTCGTCGCCCTTTGCATCGGCCAGCACTTTATATTCGGGATGTCCGCCGCCCACGCGTGTGGTTTTCATGGCGCGCGAGGCAGCCAGATCGGCGGGGCCGAGGCTCATGCCATGCATGCGCGGCGAGGCGGTCGCAATGGCATCGACATTTTTCACGCCTTCCGCAGTTTCGAGAATGGCGTGAATGAGAATAGGTTTTTGCACGTTGTGGCGCGCCTCTAACTGGGCGAGCAATTGATCGAGATAATGAATGTCCCACGGTCCTTCGGCCTTGGGCAGCATGATGACATCGAGTTTATGGCCGACCGCGCCGACAATCTCGATCACATCGTCGAGCACCCATGGCGAGTTCAGGGCATTGATGCGCGTCCAGACGCCAGTTGCGCCGAAATCATTTTCCTTCAGCATCTGGATGAAGCCGGCGCGCGCAGCTTCTTTGGATTCCACCGGCACTGCATCTTCTAGATTGCCGAGAATGACATCGACATCTTTTGCCAATTCGCCGGCGCGCGCGCGCAATTTTTCGACATGCGGCGGCACGAAATGAATCATGCGCTCCAGTTTCACCGGCAGGTCGCGGAACGGGGCCGGCGCGCCCGCCGCCAAAGGTTCAAAAAATTTACGCGGTGTTTTCGTCAACATGGGAGCTCCTGCCGATCTCGCATTGCAGCATAGAAAGGGCGGGGCGGTGCGTCTATCTGGCCTTTATGCTGGGCCGCTTGCGTCGGAATGGCCGGCAGATCACCATGGGCCCATGACAATGGATTGGCGCCAGACGCGCGAATTGCTGACCCCGACAGAAATGGCTGCGGCCGATGCCAGTGCGATAGCCGGCGGTACGCCCGGCTTTGCGCTGATGGAGCGCGCCGGCGCGGCCGTGGCGCAAGAGGCTGTGCGTCTTGTCCTGCCAATCTGCCGCGCCCGACCGCGCATCGGCATTTTATGCGGGCCGGGGAATAATGGCGGCGATGGCTATGTCGCGGCGAGATTGCTGGCTTTGCGCGGCCTGTCGGTCCGCCTGTTTGCCCTTGGCGAGCCCGCGCGGCTGAAGGGCGATGCCTTTATGGCGGCCAAGGCCTGGACTGGATCCGTCGAGCCTTTGCAGCACTTCGATCCGGCGGGCCTCGATCTGGTGGTCGATGCCTTGTTCGGCGCCGGTCTGGCGCGTGATCTCGAGGGCGAGGCTCTGGCCTGTATCCAGCGGGTCAATGAATGGCGCGCGGTCTCGGGCGGTCGCGTTCTGGCCGTGGACGTCCCATCGGGCCTTGATGGCGGCAATGGTCGGATCAGAGGTGGCGCCATTGAAGCGGATGCGACGGTGAGTTTCTTCCGTCTGAAGCCGGGCCACCTCCTTTTGCCCGGCAAAGCCCTGTGCGGAGACTTGCGCCTTGCGCATATCGGTCTCAGCGAAAAAGACCTAGCTCCCTTAGCACTCGCAACATTTCTAAATGGGCCACCCCTCTGGCTTCCCTGCCTGCCGCGCCCCCTTCCGCTCGCCCATAAATATCATCGCGGCCATGTCCTGGTCCTGTCCGGCCCAGCCTTCCGCACCGGGGCGGCACGCCTTGTCGCGCAATCTGGCGCGCGGTCGGGTGCGGGGCTCGTCACGATTGCCGGCACGCGGGCCGCTTTGGGGGAACATGCTGCGCAGGTGACGGCCATCATGCTGGCGCCCTGCGAAGGGCCCAGCGATCTCACCCGCATTCTGGCCGACCGGCGCATGAATTGTGTCGTGGCCGGGCCGGGGCTGGGTCTCGATGCCTCGGCGAGGGCGCTTCTTGAGGCAGCGCTTGCGCCGGCCAATGGCCGCGCCGCCGTGCTCGATGCCGATGCCTTGACGCTGGCCGCCGCCGATCCGGAAGGTTTTCGGGCGCGGATTGCGGCCTTTGGCGGGCCTGTAATCCTGACGCCCCATGAAGGTGAATTTTCAAGATTTCACAGATATTTGAAGAGGCGCCCTGAATCTCTTTCTCAGGCTCCTGAATCAATCTGTGAAGACGCGGACGACAAGCTTGTGAGAGCCCGCCGCCTGGCTGCGGCTCTCGGAGCCATTGTCGTGCTCAAGGGGCCGGACAGCATTGTGGCTGCGCCCGACGGGCGGGCCTCGATTGCATTCGATCTGCCGCCCTGTCTGGCGACGGCGGGCTCGGGCGATGTTTTGGCGGGATTGATCGGCGGCTTGCTCGCGCAAGGCATGCCGGCTTTCGAGGCCGCAAGCGCCGCTGTCTGGTTTCATGGCGCGGCCGCGCGTCTGGCCGGAGGGAGCCTGACAGCCGACGATTTGCCATCGGCTTTGGGCTTAGCGTTTGAGAATTTCTGGAAAAACCATCCCTGAAAGAAAGGAGGCCGCTGACGAGACGCCAGCGGCCCAAGTCTAGGGAGGAAACGCCCAAGGAGGGCTAGGTCGGCGCAAGCGCCTGACTTGCAATCAATATGAATTGTGCAATGCACAATAACCAGTGGGAAGTTCGCATGGCCGGTATGCGTTTTATGCAGAACACGGACCCGGCCATGCGCCTCCCGCTTCCCCGCCCGGGACGCGGTCGCATAATGGCAAACCAAGGAAAGTGTTCCCGGCAGGGGGCAGGATCGGCTTAGTTGACCTCGAACCAGCCCAGCGGCCCCTCGCCGACGCCGAAGCCGCCCGCAATGAGCCATTTGCCCGGATTGTCGGCGACAAAGGCGATACGCAGATTTCGCTCTGCCGGCACGACGACGCTGTCGCGCCAATAGGGCTCCCAGCCATCGTCGAGCGCATGGATTTGGCGCAAGGCATGACCGTGGACATGGATGATCTGGGCCAATTTGCTGCGATTGACGAGGTTCAGCATCACCGGCGTGCCGCGAGGGATGGAGAGGAACTGTTTTGGGCCGATCTCATCCGCCACCTGTTCGTTCAGGCGCCATGATCGGCCATCGGACGCTTGATCGATCACAAGCTCGGCCCGGCGCGATTTTTCCAGGGCAATGCGCACCGGTAGTTTTGGATTGGCGGGCAGGCCGGCAAAGGGTTCGAGCAGCGCTCGCGCAGCGCCATGCGTGCGCCAGCGCAAAATCGTCTGTGTCGCCTCGCCCGCGCCGCGCAGAACGAAGGAGACATTTGCGTCTGCATGGTTGGGCAGATCGAAAAACAAATCGTATCGAGAGCCGGGCACAAGCGGCAGCGTTTGCCGCGCTGGCTCGAACAGGCCGCAGGGCTGGCCGTCAATGGCGGCGACTTGCGCGATGGCGCCGTCGATACCGATTGCCATCATGCGCCGCGACGATCCATTGCCGATGCGCAATCTGATCCGCGCTTATGGCGGCAGCGCCATTGTTTCCAATTCGCGGCGGCCATTGGCGAGGATGATGCGCTCGCCCTTTTCTTCGGTGGATTCTGACAGCAGGATCGCCAGATCTGCATCGGTTTGCGGTGGCTGTTTCTCTTCGACGATGAAGAGCCCCACAAAACCGCGCGCCATTTGCATCGCGGCATGGCTGCGCAGCGATGGATGATAAAGAAACGTGCCGGCATCGGGCGGCGTGAAGCCAATGTCGACACGATCGCCCGGTGCTATGGCATTTCCCGTGAGGCCCGGCACGCCATCCATATCGTTGGGCAGACGAAGTCCACGCCAGTGCAGCGCAAGCGGCGCATCGAGATCATTGGCGAGTTGCAGGCGGAAGTCTTCGCCAAGCCGGATGCGCAAGGCTGGGTGAGTGCGCATCTCGCTGGCATTCAGGCGCAAAATATCGCGCGCCAGGGCAGCGTTCGGCACAGCGAGATGGGCCGCAAGAAAGCCGAGAAAAGCGCGCCGTGTCGCATTTATGTCCAGCATTGCGTCCTTCTGTTTCACCAATTCTGCCGCCGCACATAGGCGCGCAGAAAATCGATGAAAAGCCGCGTCTTCAGGGGAAGATAGCGCGCATGCGGATAAAGAACATAGATTGGTCGTCGCGGCGGATCGTAATCTTTGAACACTTCGACAAGTTGTCCGCTGCGTATGTCGTCTTCGATGAAATAAGTCGGCAGCAAAGTGACGCCAAGGCCGGCCAGCGCACCGGCACGCAAGGCAAAGACACTGTTTGTCAGCAGCGGTCCAGCAACTTTCACAGCCACTTGTCCGTCGGGGCCATCGAAACGCCAGGTTGCATCGGGCGCGATGGAGCGGTGCAGAAGGCAGGAATGGGAAGCAAGATCGGATGGATGTTCGGGTCTTTTGTTCTCGCGCAAATATTGCGGGCTTGCCAGCGCCGGCCAGCGCACATCGCCAAGCTTGGTCGAGATAATGCTCATGTCTTCGATGGCATGCATCCAGATCGCCAGATCATAGCCTTGGTCGATCAGATCGAAGGGCGAGAATGTCGTATCCGTGAGGATCAGCGAAATCTTGATCTCCGGATAGGTCAGCGAGAAATCGGCCGCCACGGGCGCCAGATGAATATTGGCGAAAGCCATGGAGGCCAGAATTTTCAGCGTTCCGCGCGGCTCGTCGCGCGCGCGCGATACGGCCTGCTCGGCTTCTTCGAATGCGGCCAGCGTTGTCTGGCTGAAGGCGAGATATTCCTGCCCCGCTTCCGTGAGTGAGAGCTGCCGCGTGGTGCGGTTCATGAGCCGCACGCCCAGATGATCTTCAAGCTGTTTGAGATGGGCGCTGGCCAGCGCCCGCGACATGCCCAGTTCCTGCGCCGCCTTGGACAGGCTGCCCGTCTGCGCAATGCGCACAAAAGTCTCGATTGCTTTCAGCCGGTCCATAGCCCCTCCGCCCGGAGATCATGGGTGGGGCAGGGCTTATTGTCAAAAAATCCTGATCAATCATGTCAGGAAAGCCTGTCTATGCCGAAAGTCTAACCAGACATAACGTCCTCATACCGAGGAAACGCCCAAGGAGAGGACAAAAATGTCTCTGACTATCGTGCCGCTTTCCCCCGCTTGCGGGGCAGAGATTCGGGGTGTGGACCTGCGCCAGCCATTGGATGCAGGCACGATAGCCGCGATCCGGAAGGCTTTCGACGATCATATCGTCGTGGTCTTCCCCAAGCAGGACTTGACTGAAGAACAACAACTCCGGGCTGCCGAAATGTTCGGTAAGGTAGCCCTTCGGAAGAAGCCGGTCAGCGGACCCGGGCCCGGAGGCGATTTCGACACTCCTTTCATGCTCGTGACGAATATTGTCGAGAATGGAAAATCGATCGGCGCCTTTGGCGACGGCGAAATGTGGTTCCATCACGACACGAGCTATTATCCCGAGCCCCATCGCGCGACGCTGCTCTATGCGATGAAGCTGACCAGCTGGGGCGGGGAAACCAGCTTTTCGAATATGTACAAGGCCTATGACATGATCCCGCGCGCTTTGCGCGATCGTCTGGAAGGACGCAAGGTTCTTCAGATGCACGATTACAAGCGCCGCGAGCGGATCGATGTCGATGCGGTCGACATTTCGAAAATCCGCCATCACCAGCAGCCGATCTTCATCACCCATCCTGCCACCGGCAAGAAGGCGCTCTATGTCAGCCGCCTGATGACAGCCCGGATTGACGGTTTCTCGCGCTCCGAGAGCGACGAGATTCTCGAACAGCTCTTCGAAATCTCGGAAGACCCGAGCATCGTCTACGAGCACCATTGGTCGCTCGGCGATCTCGTCATCTGGGACAATTGGTGCTCGATCCACGCGCGCAAGGATTTCCCGCGCGAAGAACCCCGCCTCATGCGCCGCCTGACCATTGAAGGCCAGCAGATGCATTTTTAGGCGATACAGCAATGTCTGCCGGACAACCCGCAAAAGCGGGGCCGGCGTGGCAAGCGCCCGGACCGACAGGGAGGCGGTCCGGGCGCTTTTTTGCTTGGGGTTGTTACTCCCGAGCCATCCAAACATGCTAGCCTGCTCAGATTAGGCCTCAATCCATTTTGTTGACATATATGGCAACATTATCTATGTTGGTCACCTCAGGTTCGTTAGAGCTGATAGAGGTCGATCTTGATCCAGATATTCTTCCGCAGCGGTGCCTCTATGCCTTTCCATCGGTGATCCGCTGGTTGGAAGAGGTGCTTCCGACGCTTGCGCCGGAATGGGGAGAGGGAAAACAAACTCCCCTTGAGCAGGTCGACTTCCTTTTCAGTCAGTCCATTGCCGGCGGGAATGTTTCGCACTGGCAAGCGTGCCACATCATGAAGCCGCAACCCGGAGATCATCACATCTGGGAGCTCAAGACCAAGGATGTGCGCTTTTTTGGCTGGTTTCCGAAAAAAGATATTTTCGTCATCGCCCAAGCAGAATCTGCAAAAAAGGTGAAAGAGCATGGCCTGTATCGCGGGATGCGCAATGCCTGCGTTCAGTGCCGCGAATGGCTGGATCTCGATGAACCCAAAGCAGTCGTCGGAGGATATGAGGATGTCTTATCGTCTAAAGATTGACCCGCGGCAGAGGAAAGCTGGCCGGTTCATCGGCTTGGTGCGAGACTCGTTTCTTCGCGCGATATCGGATGAGCGCAAGTCTGGAAATCGCGTCACCCAACAAGCGATCGCTCAGAAGCTCGGCGTCGATCGCTCCGTGGTGAACCGATGGCTGACTGGGGAAGCAAATCTCACCCTGCGCTCAATTTCCGATCTGGCATGGGCATTGGACCGCGATGTGTTTTTTGAGCTCCGCAAGCGTGAACAGGTGAACGGCGCCAACCTTGTCGTTTTGGATCCCGTCGTGACGCGTCCTCCACCAAGGATGTCGCAGACTCGTGTTTCAGCGAGCCCTTTGATGCCTTCGAAGGGTGTACTGTGAATTTTGCCACGACCCTTTTTTGTGATGACATTCGGGTGGAGGTCGGGGACAAGCGGACCTATGTGGGCTGCTATGATCAGGCACTTGTGGTGCCTGAACTGCCGTTTGTTTTACCCCGTTTCTGCCTTTCTGTGGCTTTGCATTTGCAAGAGTTTCCGACCAACGATGTTCCGATCGAAGCGATGGTTTTTCTTCCAGGCGACGCACCCGAGAGCCCTTCGATCTCATCGAGGTCTGTCCTGCCTGCGGTGACATCCCATCCAGATCAAGACCCCAGCGATCCGTTCGATTCCAGCCCAGTCCTTAAAGTGAGGCAGGATCTGGTCCTGTCGCCGCTTGAGCTAAGGACGGAGGGGCGGCTTAGAGTGCGTATTTTGTTCGGTTCTGAGCTCATCAAGGCTGGATCCCTCGAGGTGCTTGTCCGGAAGAGTATCGCCGCCACAGATTAACTTGGCCTCCCGCACTTTTTTGTCGCGTCGGGCACGCTCCATTGCTATAGAGCCCCACCCGAAGCAGTGAGCGACCGGGATCCGTCCCACGCGGGTAGCGGATTTTCGCGGGCGTGGCGGAATTGGTAGACGCAGTGGATTTAGGTTCCACCGCCGAAAGGTGTGGGGGTTCGAGTCCCTCCGCCCGCACCAGTAAATGGTCTAGCTCACGGATTTCGAAAGACTTTCCAAGCGCGCGCGGGGGTTCCCCGTCCGTTGCCGTTCCAGAAGGCGAATAAAATGCAGGTGACCGAAACCCTGTCGCAGGGCCTGAAGCGCGAATTCAAGGTTGTCATTCCGGCCAAGGATCTGGCCGAGCGCCTCGACAGCCAGTTGGCCGAGATGAAGGACAAGGTCCGCATCAACGGCTTCCGTCCCGGAAAAGTGCCGACCGCGCATTTGAAGCGCGTCTATGGCCGCTCCGTCATGGCCGAAGTGCTGCAGAACGCCATCAACGAGGCGAATCGCAAGATCGTCGAGGACAATAAGTTCAAGCTCGCGCTCGAGCCCAAGATCGACTTCCCGACCGACCAAGCCGAAGTCGAAGCCGCGCTCGAAGCCAAGGGCGATCTCGCCGTCGGCGTGAAAATCGAGATTTTGCCGACTTTCGATGTCGGCTCTTTCGATGACGTTGAGGTCACGCGCCTTAAGGCCGATGTGTCGGACGAGGAAATTCAGCAGACGCTCGATCGCATGGCGTCGCAGAACCGCAGCTTTAATGCCAAGGATGAGGGCGCCGCCGGCGCCAAGGGCGACAAGCTGACGATCGATTTCGCTGGCAAGATCGGCGATGAGGCTTTTGAGGGCGGCACGGGCGAAGGCATCGATATTGTGCTGGGCTCGGGCACGTTCATCCCAGGTTTCGAGGATCAGCTCGAAGGCGCGAAGGTCGGCGATCAGCGCGTTGTCAAAGTGACCTTCCCCGAAAATTATACGGCCACGCATCTGGCCGGTCGCGAGGCGACATTCGACGTCACGGTCAAGTCGATTGCAGCGCCGGGCGAAATGACGCTCGATGATGAATTCGCCAAGCAATTCGGCTTTGACGCCATCGACAAGCTGAAGGATGCCATCAAGTCCAACATCGAGCGCGACTATACCCGCGCCTCGCGCGACAAGCTGAAGCGCGCGCTTCTCGATGCGCTCGACAAGAAATATTCCTTCGAACTTCCTGAAGGCCTGGTCGAGCAGGAATTTTCCGGCATCTGGGCTCAAGTTGAGAACGAGCAGAAGGCCGGCGGCAAGTCCTTTGCCGAAGAAGGCACGACGGAAGAGGCCGCTCGCGCGGATTACCGTCGCATTGCCGAGCGCCGCGTGCGTCTGGGCCTGGTTCTGGCCGAAGTCGGCCAGTCCGCCAATGTGCAGATCACCGACGATGAAATGACGCAGGCACTGCTTGAGCGGGCCCGTCAATTCCCCGGCCAGGAAAAGATGGTCTGGGATTATTACCGCAACAATCCCGAAGCCCTGCAGCAGCTGCGCGCGCCGGTCTTCGAGGAAAAGGTCGTCGACCATATCGTTGCTCTGGCCAAGGTCACGGACAAGACCGTTTCCAAGGACGAACTCTTCGAAATCGACGCCGGCAGCGAGAAGGCGGCCTGATTTTGACGCTGCGGCAGGGATGGTTTTCGCCCTTCCGCAGCTTTTCAAGCGAGAATTTGCGCCGGCAGGGTTTGTGAAAGCCCGCCGGCCTTATTATGTTGGGAACAGATGAAGCGCCGGACGCTGCCGTCCGCCGTTTAAGGACCATACGATGCGCGATCCCGTGGAAATTTACGCTAACTATCTGATTCCTCAGGTTATTGAGAACACCAGCCGGGGCGAGCGCGGCTTCGACATCTATTCGCGCCTGCTGCGCGAGCGAATCATCTTCCTGACCGGGCCGGTCGAGGACCATATGGCCTCGGTCATTATCGCCCAGCTTCTCTTCCTCGAGGCCGAAAACCCGAAGAAAGAGATCGCCATGTATATCAACTCGCCCGGTGGGGTGGTGACATCGGGTCTGGCGATCTATGACACGATGCAATTCATCAAGCCGAAGGTCTCGACGCTCTGCATCGGCCAGGCGGCCTCCATGGGCTCGCTGCTGCTCTGCGCGGGTGAGACCGGCATGCGCTTCTGCCTGCCCAATTCGCGCGTCATGGTCCATCAGCCGTCCGGCGGCTTCCAGGGCCAGGCTTCCGATATTCTCCGCCATGCGGAAGACATTATGAAGGTGAAGCGTCGCCTGAACGAAGTCTACGTCAAGCACACCGGCCGCGACTATGACACGATCGAGCGGACGCTGGATCGCGACCATTTCATGTCGGCTGTCGAGGCGAAGGATTTCGGCCTCGTCGATCAGGTGCTGGAGACCCGCCCGGAAGTGCCCGAGGCGAAGTGACCCGGCCGTGGACTGAAAACCCCTTATCTACAAGGGTTTAACGGTGTATGGTTTCTCCCCCTCTGGGGGTGGTGGCTCTTGCCGTGCTTGATTGCGGCGGGCTGGCGTGTTTGCATCGGACCGTCGGTTTGTTGTTTTGGAGCGGGGCTGTCAAAATGGCACGATCGCCCGATATGGCGGTCTACCCTTTGTTAGTCCGTCTTAATTAGTTTGTACCCTGACGATCCCTGCGCGCTGCGGCCCGCTCGTCTGAACGGAGAATAAGATGAGCAAGGTCGGCGCAAGCGACTCGAAAAATACGCTCTATTGCTCGTTTTGCGGCAAGAGCCAGCACGAGGTTCGCAAGCTCATCGCGGGGCCGACGGTCTTTATCTGCGACGAATGCGTTGAACTCTGCATGGACATCATTCGCGAGGAGAACAAATCCTCGCTGGTGAAGGGCAAGGAAGGCATTCCGACGCCGCGCGAAATCTGCAAAGTGCTCGATGATTATGTCATCGGCCAGCCGCAGGCCAAGCGCGTGCTCTCTGTCGCCGTGCACAATCATTACAAGCGCCTCGCCCATGCGACCAAGCACAATGATGTCGAGCTGGCGAAGTCGAACATTCTGCTGATCGGTCCGACGGGCTCGGGCAAGACTTTGCTCGCCCAGACCTTGGCGCGCATTCTCGATGTGCCTTTCACCATGGCCGATGCGACGACGCTCACCGAAGCCGGTTATGTCGGCGAAGACGTCGAAAACATCATCCTCAAGCTGCTTCAGGCCTCCGACTATAATGTCGAGCGTGCGCAGCGCGGCATTGTCTATATCGACGAAATCGACAAGATCTCGCGCAAGTCCGACAATCCATCGATCACCCGCGATGTGTCGGGCGAGGGTGTGCAGCAGGCGCTTTTGAAGATCATGGAAGGCACGGTTGCTTCCGTTCCTCCGCAAGGCGGGCGCAAGCATCCGCAGCAGGAATTCCTGCAAGTCGATACGACGAACATTCTGTTCATCTGCGGCGGCGCTTTCGCCGGTCTCGAGAAAATCATCTCGCAGCGTGGCAAGGGCACGTCGATTGGCTTTGGCGCCAAGGTGGAAAATCCTGACGAGCGCCGCACCGGCGAAATCTTCCGCAAAGTGGAGCCGGAAGATCTGCTGAAATTCGGTCTCATTCCCGAATTCGTCGGTCGTCTGCCAGTGATTGCCACGCTTGAGGATCTCGATGAGGAAGCCCTCAAGAAGATTCTCACCGAGCCCAAGAATGCTCTGGTCAAGCAATATGGCCGTCTCTTCGAGATGGAAAATACCGAGCTGACCTTCCAGGACGAAGCGCTCTCGGTTGTCGCCAAAAAGGCCATCGAGCGCAAGACGGGCGCGCGCGGCCTGCGCTCGATCATGGAAGGCATTTTGCTCGACACAATGTTCGACCTTCCGGGCCTCGAAGGCGTGGAACAAGTCGTCATCGGCCCCGAAGTGGTCGAGGGCAAGGCCCGCCCGCTCTATATTTATGCAGAGCGCAGCGAGAAAAGCGGCGGCGCTGCATAGGTCTTGCACCTGTCTGCATCCCAACAAGGCCGCCTTCGGGCGGCCTTTTTCTTTGCCGGAGTGCGTCGCAGGCGCCGCAGGTGTTGAAAAACTCTTTCCAACTAACCATTTCCACTGGTGAACAGATGGGAGGTGCTTTTGGGGCCTCTCCATGGGGCATAACATCAGGCATGGCGCGACTCGTGCTTGCCCAGATGGGACGTCTGGCCCGGCTCCTGGCCTGAAGGGCAGGGATGGGCGGACAGGATAGGATGAGAGAATGACAAATCCGAAGCGTGTGCTTGCCTCGCCTGGCTCAATCGAGAGCTATCCCGTTTTGCCGCTGCGCGACATTGTCGTGTTTCCGCACATGATCGTGCCGCTCTTTGTCGGCCGCGAAAAATCCATTCGCGCGCTGGAAGAGGTGATGAAGGCTGACAAGCACATTCTGCTCGCCACGCAGATGAATGCTGCCGATGACGATCCGGCGACAGATGCCATTTTCACCACCGGAACGCTGGCCAGCGTACTGCAGCTTTTGAAGCTTCCCGATGGCACGGTGAAAGTGCTGGTGGAGGGTGCTGCGCGCGCCAAAGTGCGCAAATATACCCGCACCGAAGATTATTATGAGGCCGATGCCGAGACGGTGGCTGAGGAGATTCCAGATCCCGTCGAAGTGCAGGCTTTGTCGCGCTCCGTCGTCTCGGAATTCGAAGGCTATGTGAAGCTCAACAAAAAGGTCTCGCCGGAAGTCGTCACAGCTGTCCAGCAGATCGACGATTATGCCAAGCTTGCCGATACTGTGGCCTCGCATCTTGCGATCAAGATCGGCGACAAGCAGGAATTGCTGGAGACGCCTGCCGTCGCCAAGCGTCTGGAAAAATGTCTCGGTCTGATGGAAAGCGAAATTTCCGTCCTGCAGGTCGAGAAGCGCATTCGCACGCGCGTCAAACGCCAGATGGAGAAGACACAGCGCGAATATTATCTGAATGAGCAAATGAAGGCCATTCAGAAGGAACTCGGCGACGAGGACGGCAAGGACGATCTCGCCGAGATCGAAGAGCGCATCAAAAACACCAAGCTCTCCAAGGAAGCGCGCGACAAGGCGCAAGCGGAATTGAAGAAGCTGCGTCAGATGTCGCCCATGTCGGCTGAGGCGACGGTGGTGCGCAATTATCTCGACTGGTTGCTTTCGATCCCGTGGGGCAAGAAGAGCAAGGTCAGAAAAGATCTCAAACAGGCCGAAGATGTGCTCGATCTCGATCACTACGGCCTCGACAAGGTCAAGGAGCGCATTCTCGAATATCTGGCCGTCCAGCAGCGCGCCAATAAGCTGACGGGTCCGATCCTGTGCCTCGTCGGCCCGCCCGGCGTCGGCAAGACGTCGCTTGGCCGCTCCATTGCGAAAGCCACGGGGCGTGAATTCGTGCGCATGTCGCTGGGCGGTGTGCGCGACGAGGCCGAGATCCGCGGCCATCGGCGCACTTACATCGGCTCGATGCCGGGTAAAATCATTCAGTCGATGCGCAAGGCAAAGACCGCTAATCCGCTCTTCCTGCTCGATGAGATCGACAAGATGGGCATGGATTTCCGCGGCGATCCGTCATCGGCTTTGCTCGAAGTGCTCGATCCGGAACAGAATGCATCTTTCGCCGATCATTATCTCGAAGTCGATTACGACCTGTCGAACGTCATGTTCGTGACGACGGCCAATACGCTGAACATTCCTGCGCCCCTGATGGATCGCATGGAGATCATCCGTATTGCCGGCTATACGGAAGACGAGAAGGCCGAGATTGCAAAAACGCATCTCATTCCGAGCGCAACCACGAAACATGGTTTGAATGTCAAGGAATGGTCGATCGAATCCGATGCTTTGCTCCTGCTCATCCGTCGCTACACGCGCGAAGCAGGCGTTCGCAATCTCGAGCGTGAAATTTCCAATCTCGCCCGCAAGGCAGTGAAAGAAATTCTGACCTCGAAGAAGAAGAAGGTTGTCGTTACGACGGAAAATCTTTCCGATTATCTCGGCGTGCCGAAATATCGTTTCGGCGAGGCGGAGACGGAGGATCAGGTCGGCGCGGTGACGGGCCTTGCCTGGACGGAAGTCGGCGGCGAATTGCTGACAATCGAAGGCGTCATGATGCCCGGCAAGGGCAAGATGACGGTGACGGGCAATTTGCGCGACGTGATGAAGGAATCGATCTCGGCGGCGGCCTCTTATGTCCGCTCCCGTTGCGTCGCTTTTGGAATCGAGCCGCCGCTCTTCGACAGGCGCGATATCCACGTGCACGTGCCCGAAGGCGCGACGCCGAAGGATGGACCGTCTGCCGGCATTGCCATGGCAACGAGCATTGTCTCCGTCATGACCGGCATTCCGGTGCGTCGCGACATTGCCATGACCGGCGAAGTGACGCTGCGCGGCCGTGTGCTGCCGATTGGCGGGTTGAAGGAGAAACTGCTCGCAGCGCTTCGCGGCGGCCTGAAGAAAGTGCTGATCCCGGCCGAAAATGCCAAGGATCTCGCCGACATTCCGGACAATGTGAAAAACGCTCTGGAAATTGTTCCGGTCTCGCGGATGGATGAGGTTCTGTCGCATGCTTTGGTGCGCCAGCCCGAGCCGATCACCTGGGACGAGGACCATGCCGCCAAGGCGGCGCCTTCCGGAACGGGCGATGAATCAGGTGTCGTCGCGCATTAAGCGTGGCGCATGAATGAAAAGGGCCGCGATCAGCCATGATCGCGGCCTTTTTGTCTTTTTCTGAGGGGCGGGAGTCAGAGCTTGCGCTCCACCGCCTCCGAGGCCTTCTCCACAGCATCCTTGATATTGTCTTTGGCCTCACCCAAGGCCTGCTGGCCCTTGCCCTTGATCTCCTGCCCCGCGCCCTCAGCGCGCAGCTTGTCATCGTCGGCCATCTTGCCGATGACCTGCTTGATCTTGCCGAGGGCCTCGTTGCCGATGCCCGATGCCTTGTCGCTTGTGTTGCCCATGAAAACCTCCCGTGGTTCAAACACGCCAGACAATTCATCGGGTCGGTTGCAGTTCCGCGGCGATTTCAACGCTTGTTGCGCCTTGGCGGCAAATGGCGTTGCGAGAATGCACTTGCTTCGCCATTGACGGGCAGGGGTCGCCCGTGCGATTCCCCTGCCATCCGGCGGGGTTTGCGTGCTTCGCTTCGGGCGGTTAGCTCAGTTGGTAGAGCATCTCGTTTACACCGAGAGGGTCGGCGGTTCGAGCCCGTCACCGCCCACCATTTTCCTCACATCACTTCCTTGATGCGATTGGTTTGCGCAATGGTCATGTCGACAAGGCATGAGAGGCGATTGACTTCGCCGCCCGGCGCATTGGGCAATTCCGCTTCCAGACGGCACCATGAATCGCGATAGCCAATCCATGCGCGCTGCGCCTTGACGAGCGCATCCTTGGCTTCGGTGGGAACTTGCGCCTGCAATTCGCGATAGGCGGCGTTGAGCACCTTGTCCTGGCGGGCGAGTTCCTGCGCGTAGCAATTGCCCCATTGCGTGTTCTTCATCGCGCCCAGATCGACATTTTCCATGCAGGTCTGGAATTGCGCGCTCGTCGCGGCTTTTTCCTGCGCATGCGCAAATCCGCAAGTCAGCGCGAAGGCGATCGCAAGTCCCGAATATTTCATGATAGCGCTCCACAAAGAGGACTTCATCGGCACAGGTAAAAACTACAGATCGTTAATGGAGAATTCAGTTCAAAATCAAAAGATTGCGATCTGTGTTGAACCTTTGTTGATTCACTTGTGATGAGGCCTGGCCTTAGACTGATTTCACGCCGCTCATCTGGGATACGCGGTTTCAAGGGGGAGACGCATGTCTGACTCAGTCAGCACCACTTTCGATGCCGGATCCGGCAAGCCCATGTTCGCGACGACCAAATTCGGCGGCTATGCCGGCGTGGTCCTTGCCAGCCTCACCATTCTTTTCAGCGCTTATTCGCTGCTGGTGGGCGTGACCGGTATCGGCAAGGGCGCCGTGACTTTCAGCCTTTTGTTCAACGGGATCTTCCTTGCCTATGCCTATTTCTATTTCATGGGCGGGCGGAGGCTTGAAAACCGCACGTCGGGCGGTCTCGTGCTTTTCGTCGTGGCTTGTGCTTCGGGCCTCGGTGTTGCCATCGTCTCCGGCAAGAACGCCAGCTATATGCTGCCTGCCGCTATCTATGCCGGCGCCTATCTGCTGGCTTGGGCGAGCTTCATCTGGGATCTGAGCGACGATCGATAAGCCAAGCGAGGGGGGGCTTTTGCTCCCCCGCCTACGGCTTTGCCTTGCCAGAATCCCGGTCGCTGCGCAAAGATGAACCTATGCGTGTCTTGCGATTGCGACCGGCCCTGGCGGCCATCTTCATGATTTCGTCAGGCGTCGCCGTTTCGGCGGCGCCTATGACGTTCAAGCTCGTCGATTTCGGCGATAAATCAGCCTGTGCGGGAGGTTGCCCGCAGGTGATCGCCGCCGATGGCGAGATCAATTCAAAAACCCCTCAGGCCTTTGCCGATTTCGTTGGCCGCCATATTGGCTCTGGCCGGCTGCATTCGATTGTTTTACTCAATTCGCAAGGCGGGCAGGTTGTCGCCGCCATGGAGCTCGGTCAGGCCTTTCGTCGGATCGGCGCGGCAGCCGTGGTTGCGCGCGTCGGCGAGGGCGGCTCCGGCCGCGGCGGGCATGTTCTCTCTGGGCGCTGCTATTCGGCCTGCGTCTATGCGTTGATGGGTGCCAAAAAGCGCGTGTCGCCGCCGCAGAGCCGCGTCGGCATCCATCGCATGTTCATGTATGAGGCCGAGCGTCGACCGGACATGCAAAGCAATGTCACGCGCATTTTCGCAACCGAGCCTCTGGTTGCCCGGCTTGGCGAATATGCCCAGATGATGGGCGTCAGCAATGAGCTCGTCTGGAAAGCCGAGACCGTCGATCCCGATCGCATTCACATCATCAGCGCGAAGGAAATGCGCCGCTGGAAGCTGGCCTCACCAAATTTCTGAGAGCGGGGCGATTTACCCGCCAGAGCCGCCGATTTCGTGTTGACTTGGGCGGCCGCGCACTCTATTCGACCATCCTCTGCCGACGGGGTGCATGACATGCGCTTCGGCACGCGGGGGAGTAGCTCAGTTGGTTAGAGCGCCGGCCTGTCACGCCGGAGGTCGCGGGTTCGAGCCCCGTCTCTCTCGCCATTTCTTTCAAATCCCGATCAGGCTTTTTCGCTCTCCTTCCCAGAGCGAGCTTTGCCTTTCGCGCTGTATTTTGTCGCTCTGGCGGTCTATCGAGGCGCGATGGAGATTTCAGCTGAAACTTTGGCGTTCCTTGTGGCGATCGCCTTTCTTGCGGGCACGATCGATGCCATGGCCGGTGGCGGCGGTCTCCTGACGCTGCCGGCTTTGCTGGCGGCTGGCATTCCTCCTGTTCCCGCCCTTGCTACCAACAAGCTGCAAAGCGCCTTTGGCACAGGCGGGGCCTGTCTGGCCTTTATGCGGGCAGGCCATGTCGATCTGCGCCGTTTCGCCTGGCCGGTGGTGGGGGCCTTTCTGGGCTCGGGGGCGGGGACGATCTGCGTCCAGCTGGTCGATTCGTCTTTTCTGGCCGGCCTGGTGCCGATCCTGCTCATTCTGATCGGTCTCTACTTCCTGTTTGCGCCATCACTGGGCGATGCGGACCGGCGACCGCGCATGGGGATGATCGGTCTGGCGGCCGTCTCGACGGGAATCGGCTTTTATGATGGATTTTTCGGCCCCGGCACTGGCTCCTTTTTCACCACGGCGCTGGTGGTGTTGGGTGGGCTCGGTCTGGTGCGGGCGATTGCCAATACCAAGCTCCTGAATTTCGCCACCAATCTTGCCAGCCTTCTGGCGATGATCGTTGGCGGGCAGGTGCTCTGGATGATCGGCCTGTCGATGGCCTGCGCCAATATTGCCGGCAATCAGCTCGGCGCCCGCATCGCCATTCGCTACAAGGGGCGGGGCGTGCGGCCGTTGCTTGTCTTCATGTCCATCGCCTTGACCGCCAAACTCCTGTCCGACCCGGCCAATCCGCTCAGGCTGTTTGTTGGGGGGCTCCTCCCCTAAAATGTCAGCCTAGCCCGACAGGCATATGTGTAAATGAGGATTGTCACACCCGTTTTGCGGTTGTAAGCTTGGCCTTACATTTGCCGGATCAGGGGAGGCAGACGTGTCCAGCAGCCAGACGCCTTTGCTCGATCGCATTCAGCGGCCCGCCGACCTTCGCAAGGTTCCGCTCGCCAAGCTCAAACGTGTCGCCGAAGAGGTTCGCGCCTCCATGCTTGATTCGGTCGCCATAACGGGCGGCCATTTGGGGGCGGGGCTGGGAGTCGTCGAGCTGACGATTGCGCTTCACCATGTTTTCGACACGCCGAAAGACACGCTGATCTGGGATGTCGGCCATCAGGCCTATCCGCACAAAATCCTCACCGGCCGGCGCGATCGCATGAAGACAATCCGCCAGGGCGGGGGATTGGCGGGTTTCACCCGTCGTGCAGAAAGCGATTACGATCCCTTTGGCGCAGGCCATTCCTCGACATCCATTGCAGCCGGGCTTGGCTTTGCTGCAGGACGCGATCTTCTGGGTGGCGACGAGCGCGTGATTGCCGTCATCGGCGATGGCGCCATGTCGGCTGGTCTTGCCTATGAAGCGATGAACAATGCAGGTGCGCTGAAAAGCCGGCTGCTGGTCATTCTCAACGATAATGAAATGTCGATTGCACCGCCCGTCGGCGCGGTCTCTAAACATCTGGCGCGGCTTGTGTCTGGCCGCCGCTATATGTCGATGCGCGAGGCAGGACGTCGTTTGACGAGTCATTTGCCGGAAAAAATCGATCGCACGATCACGCGCGCCATCACCCATACGCGCACGCTTTTGACGGGCGGCACGATCTTCGAGGAAATGGGCTTTTTCTACATAGGCCCTGTCGATGGGCATGATCTGAAAACGCTCGTCCCAATCCTCACCAATATACGCGATGCCGGTAACGGTCCGATTCTGCTTCATGTCGTGACGCAGAAAGGCAAGGGCTATGCGCCGGCGGAAGCCTCGGCCGATAAATATCATGGCGTCGTCAAATTCGATGTCGCCACCGGTGTGCAGGCCAAGAGCGCACCCAAGGCTCCTGCCTATACAAAAGTCTTCGCCGATGCGCTGACGCGCGAGGCCAGCCGCGATCCGCGCATTGTCGCGATTACCGCCGCCATGCCGGCGGGAACCGGTCTTGATATTTTTGCCAAGGCGCATCCGACACGCTTTTTCGATGTCGGCATTGCCGAACAGCATGCGGTGACTTTTGCCGCCGGCCTTGCCGCGCGTGGCATGAAGCCTTTCTGCGCGATCTATTCAACCTTTCTGCAACGCGCCTATGACCAGATTGTCCATGACGTTGCTTTGCAGAATCTCAATGTGCGATTTGCCATTGATCGTGCCGGCCTTGTCGGTGCGGATGGGCCCACGCATGCAGGGGCTTTCGATCTCGCTTATCTGACCTGCCTGCCGAATATGGTTGTCATGGCGCCAAGCGATGAAGCCGAACTGATCGATGCAGTTGCCACGGCCGTTGCCCATGACAAGGGGCCGATTGCCTTCCGCTATCCACGCGGCGAGGGAACTGGCGTTGGCATGCCGGAAAAGGGCACGGCATGGGAGATCGGCAAGGGCCGGATTTTGCAGCGCGGGAACAATGTCGCGCTTTTGTCTCTCGGAACGCGTTTGACGGAAGCATGTTTTGCTGCCGAACGTCTCGCAGAGATCGGGCTCTCCGTGACAATTGCCGATGCCCGTTTCGCCAAACCGCTCGATTGCGACTTGCTCCATGATCTTGCCGCAACGCATGATCTCCTTGTCACCATCGAGGAAGGTTCGTCTGGCGGCTTCGGTGCGGCCGTGCTGCATGAGCTCTCGGACAAGGGCTATCTCGACGGGCCGCTGAAAATCCGGACGATGCGGCTGCCTGACAGTTTTATCGAACAGGACACACCGCAGCAGATGATCCGCGAGGCCGGGCTCGATGCAGATGCCATCGTGCAGACCGTCCTTGCGGCAATCGAGACACGCTCTGAAAAGGGCGCACGCCGGCGCAAGAGCGAAGAGAGACATGAGCGCCCAACTCGTCTTCGAACGTGACGGGCGCGATTGGCCCAACCGCAATGCGAGCCGGTTCGTTTTGGCCGCCGGTCTTCAATGGCATGTGCAGATGATGGGCGAGGGGCCCGTCATCCTGCTTTTGCATGGCACGGGATCTTCGACGCATTCCTGGCGCGATCTCATGCCGCATCTGGCGAAAAACTTTGAAGTGATTGCGCCTGACCTTCCCGGCCATGCTTTCACCTCCATGCCGTCGCGCGATGGCTTCACGCTGCCGGGAATGGCGCGTGAAATCATGGCGCTTTTGAACAAGCTCGGCAAATCCCCAGCCATGATCATCGGCCATTCTGCGGGATGTGCCATTGCCATTCGTATGGCGCTCGACGGCCTTGCGAAGCCGCGCGCTGTTCTTGGTCTGAATGCCGCGCTTTTACCGTTTCAGAATGTCGGGCCCATCTATTCAGCCATTGCCAAATTGCTGACGCTCAATCCATTCGTGCCATGGCTGTTCGCGCATCAGGCGCGCGACCCGCGCATGGTCGAGCGATTGCTCGAGGCTACTGGATCGCGTATCGATGCGCATGGCGCATCGCTTTATCGTCGCCTTGCTGAAAATTCAGGCCATGTGGCGGGCACGTTGCGCATGATGGCCAATTGGGATCTCAACATTTTGCGCGCCGATCTGCCGAAGCTTTCGGCTCCGCTCTATCTCCTGACCGGCATGAAGGATGGTACAATAGAGCCCGCGCGCGCCAAGGAAGCCGCAGCACTCGTGCCGCATGGCGAAGTTATTCCTTTTGCGGGTCTCGGCCATCTGGCTCACGAGGAGCGGCCGCAGGAATTTGCGCAATGCATTTACAACCTGGCGCGACGCCATGGCCTGATCGGAGATGAATGACATGTTCGATTCGCCTCATGCGAAAATGCCCCATGCCGTTGTGATCGGCGCAGGCTTTGGCGGTCTTGCTGCTGCCATTCGGCTTGCATCCCAAGGTTGGCGCGTGACTTTATGCGACAAGCTCGATGGGCCGGGGGGGCGTGCTTATGTCTTTCGTCAGGATGGTTTTACCTTCGATGCTGGGCCGACGATCATTACCGCGCCTTATCTGCTCGAGGATTTGTGGAGAGAGGCGGGCGCGACATTATCGGACGATATTGATCTGCGCCCGATCGATCCTTTCTATCTGATCCGTTTCGATGATGGCGAAACAATCCGTTGCGTTGCCGATCTGGCAGGCATGCGCGCGGAGGTCGAGCGGATCGATCCGCGCGATGCCGCGAATTTCGACCGTTTCATCGAGGCGAGCGAAAAGATTTACGATGTCGCTTTCAAAGAGCTGGCGTATTTTCCCTTTCACAATTTCAGTTCTGTGATTTCAGCGGCGCCCGACCTTGTGCGTCTGCGTGGTTATACTTCGGTCTATTCGGAAGTATGCCGTTATTTCACCAATGAGAAATTGCGTGTCGCTTTCAGCTTTCATCCGCTTCTCATCGGCGGAAATCCGCTCACGACGACAGCTTATTATTGTTTGATCTCGCATCTGGAGCGCAAGCATCTCGTTCATTTCGCCATGGGCGGCACGGGCGCTATCGTCAAGGCCATGGCGCGCCTGATTGAGCGCAAGGGCGGGACGATCCGCTATAGTGCCGAGGTCGAGGAAATTCTCGTGCGCAATGGCCATGCGGCAGGCGTGCGGCTTGCCGGGGGCGAGACAATCGACGCGGATATTGTCGTCTCAAATGCAGATCCCGCCTGGACCTATAGCAAATTGCTGAGCCATCATCCGCGCCGACGCTGGACAGACAGAAAAATTGCGCGCGCCGATTATTCGATGAGCCTTTTCGTTTGGTATTTTGGCACCAATCGGCGTTTCGACGATGTCTATCATCACATGATGGTTCTGGGTCCCCGTTACGAGGAATTGCTGAAGGATATTTTCAGCCGTAAAATTCTGGCGGAGGATTTCTCGCTCTATCTGCATCGCCCAACCATGACTGACCCCTCGTTGGCGCCAGAGGGTTGCGATGCATTTTATGTTCTGGCGCCTGTGCCCCATCTCGACAGCGGCACCGATTGGGCGGCCATGGCAGAGCCCTATCGCAAGGCGATTGAACGGCGTCTCGAAGAGACCGTCATGCCCGGCCTTTCGCAAAGCATTGTCACATCGCGCATGATGACGCCGCTGGATTTCCGCGACAGGCTGAATTCATGGAAGGGCGCGGCCTTTTCGCTTGAGCCGAAACTGTTCCAGAGCGCCTGGTTCCGGCCGCATAATGTCAGCGAAGAGGTCGACGGCCTCTATCTTGTCGGTGCCGGCACGCATCCAGGTGCGGGTATTCCCGGCGTCATTTCATCGGCGAAAATTGTCGGTGATCTGGTCGGCAAGGCTCAGGATTTTGTCGTGCGCAAAGACGGCGCCTGAGATTTTTTCAGGCGCCCGTCGAGCCGAGCCCAATGGTAGAGAATGAGGCCTATTCCCGTGCCCAGCGGAATGGACCACATGATCGGATTGAGCGCGAGTTCGGGCAGAATGCGAACGGAGCCGAAGGCCATAAAGGCCGTGTAGACTGAAATTCCAGCACCGACGAGCGCCTTCAAATGCTCCTTCTGCCAATCGACCGACGAGAGGCGCGGCTTGTACATGTACCAGAGATTGGTGGCAGCCGTGGCAATGCCAACGAATGCAATGCCGACCATCAAAAACTCGCCGATGAGCCAGCCTTGCCAGGCGCAATTGAGCGAGGCGATGACGAGCACGGGCTGCAGGATGAGATTTCGCCATTCGCGCAAGGCTTCGCGATCACGCGGATGGCGCGCCGCCAGCCAGCCATACCAGACGAGATTGACCGTCAGAATGCCGAGATAGAGCATCATCCAGCCAAAAATCCCGCGGATGAATTCGTCGCCAAATTTGCCTTCGAGATGGGGATGGGTGGCGATGGGCTGCGCCAGCGTCAGCAGGCTCATGAAAATGGCGCAAAAGCCGGTGATCAGCAAAGCGCGGGTGAAGATCCGCCCATAGCGGCGGTGGGTGTCGCCGCCCTTGCGCCCGATCACAGGCACCCAGAAAGTGACAGCGCCGACCACCCCGCCAAGAATGTGCAGGGCGATCAGAATTTCAAACAGGCGGTGCGCCACTGGCCATCCTCGAGCTGAGCTCTTGCAGTTTAATCGCTGACATGATCGAGTGTAAAGCAGGACTGACAGGAGTCATGCTTTGTATCTTCCGCCGCGACCGAGGCCCCTTCCAGCGGTTGTTTCGCTTCTGCGCGCCGCCATGCGCGGAGAGGGGAACCTGCTCGACCTCTTGCCCGGTAGCGCCTATCGCATGGATATCGGTCCGCTGGGCTGGTCGCGTCGCTCGACCATCATCGTCAATCGGCCCGATCTTGTCCGCCGCGTTCTGATCGAGGATGAGGCGCGTTTCCCGAAATCCGATCTGATGGTGCAGGCGCTTGAGCCGCTGATTGGCGATTCAATCTTTGTGTCGTCTGGCGACACATGGCGCCGGCAGCGCGACATGGTTGATCCGGCTCTCAGCATGATGCGCATTGGCCGCGCTTTCCCATCCATGCAGGCAGGCGTGGAGGAATGTGCTTCCGGGTTGCGGCGGATCGCTGAAGCCGGCTCATGCGTGAGCCTCGATCTGCTCATGTCGCATCTGACCGCAGATATTATCTGTCGCACGGTTTTTTCGACGGCACTGACCGAAGATGTCACGCATGAAGTCTTCGAAGCCTTTACGATTTTCGAGCGCAGTGTTGCGCAGGTGGAGATCAAGCGGCTCGTGCTCGATAAGGCCTGGACGAAAGTGCCGCAAAAGCCCGAAGTGCTGGAGGCCTGCAGGATTATCCGGGATCACATCGGCGCCTTGCTCGATCGCAGCGGTCGCGATCATGACGATATTGCCAGCGCGCTCTCGCTTGCCGAGGATGGGGCGGGGCAGAAATTTTCGCGCGAAGAATTGATCGATCAGCTTGGCGTGCTCTTTCTGGCAGGTCACGAGACCAGCGCCAGCGCACTGACATGGGTTTTCTTCATCCTCGCCTCGCAGCCTGATCTCGTTGCGCGCATTCGCGCAGAAGTTCGCGCCCATTGCGGCGAGGGGCCGATCTCCTTCGAACAATCGAAGAAACTTGCCTTCACGCGCAATGTCTTTCGCGAGGCAGTCAGGCTTTATCCGCCGATTACCTTCCTGCCGCGTGTGGCGCTCGAAGATTGCGAATTGGGAGGGCGTCATGTGAAGCGCGGTGCGCTTGTGATTGTGGCACCTTGGGTTCTGCATCGGCATGAAAAATATTGGCGCGATCCAGATGTGTTCGATCCCGATCGTTTTTCACCCGTGCGCGAAAGCGAGATCACGCCGGGAGCCTATATTCCTTTCGGCATCGGTCCGCGCATTTGCTCGGGCGCCGCTTTCGCCAGTATCGAGGCGGTTCTCATCATCGCCAGCCTCGCGCGTGATTTCGACTTTCAGCTGGATGAAAAGACGGAGGTACGCCCCGCAGCCCGTCTGACGACGCGCCCGGTGAAACAGGTCATGTGCCGCATTATGAGGGCGCCAAACTGATGCCAAGCGTCCTCATCACTCTTGGGCGATTTCCAAAAGGTCTCGATCTGGCCCGTTCTTTTAAAGCCGCTGGTTATCGGGTCGTGGTTGCCGATCCCTTTCAAAATCATCTTTTGGGCATTTCGCGCTCTGTCGAAAAATCTTTTCAGACGCCGACACCCGCGCTAGATCCGCGTGCCTATATCGATGCCCTATGTGCAATTGTGGAAAATGAGGCGATCGATCTCGTTGTTCCCGTGTCGGAAGAGGTCATGTATGTCGCCGCCCTGCGCGAGCGGCTGTCCGAGCGCACACAGGTTTTCTCCATGCCCGCACATGCCTTGCACAAAGTGCATGACAAATGGCTGTTCGTGCGCGAGGCGAGCCAGTTTGGCCTTGGCGTGCCGCAATCGTCTCTGGCCAGCGATCCGGCGGCGCAGACCATTTCGCAAAATGGCGATTTCGTCATCAAGGCGCGCCATTCCTGCGGTGGTGGCGGGGTGACCTTTCATCAGCGCGGCGAGAGTTTTTCATCCAGCGCAGATCACATAGTCCAGGCGCGCATTCGCGGCATTGAACATTCATCCTGCACGCTTGCCCATGAGGGACATGTGCGCGCAACTTCGATCTATCGCGCCAGCGTCGTCTCCGGCACGGTTGCTGTGGGCTTTATTCGTGTCGATCAAGCCATGATCGAGGCCTGGATTGCGCAATTTGTTGCCATGACGGGATGGACAGGCTTTATATCTTTTGACTTCATCGTCGATGCACAGGGCCAAGTCCATGCGCTGGAATGCAATCCGCGCGTGACGAGCGGGATTCATTTTTTCGAGACGTTGGATCTTGCGCCCGCCATTCTCGATCCCTCGCTCACCCTGCGATTGCGGCCCGATTTCCACTTGCAGCAATTCTGGGCCTGCCTGCAGGAGGCCGTGAAGGAATTGCCCAATCTGGTGGCTTATGGGTCGCGCTTGCGCGATATCTGGCGCCGACATGATGTCACCTGGTCGCGATCCGATCCCTGGCCGTTTCTGGCCATGCCTTGGGCGGCGCGCGATTTGCTGGCGCGCTCCTGGCGCAGCGGCTTGCCTTTGGCGGTTGCTGCCACCGACGATCTTGCCTGGACGCCTGCAGCACAGGCGCAATTTGGAGTGCAGCCATGACAACGATTCCATCGGCTGCCGATTTTGAAATCTGCCGTCAACTTTTGCGGGCCGGTTCCAAAAGTTTTTACGCCGCATCGCTCCTGCTGCCCTCCGAATTGCGCGCGCCTGTCTGGGCGCTTTATGCCTTTTGCCGTGTTGCCGACGATGCGGTGGATGGCGAGCGCGACGGGCTGGCAGCGGTGACGCAATTACGCCGCAGGCTTGTGGCGGCCTATGAAGGCGCGCCTTTCGACACTGCGGTCGATCGCGCTTTTTCAGCAACGATTGCGCGCCATCAATTGCCTTTCGCTTTGCCGGCGGCGTTGATCGAAGGCTTTGAATGGGATGTCGAAGGCCGCATCTATGAGACGCTTTCCGATACACGCGCTTATGGCGTGCGCGTTGCAGGCACGGTCGGCGTGATGATGAGCGTCCTCATGGGCGCGACCGAGCAGGAGGCGCTGACGCGCGCTTGCGATCTTGGCGTTGCCATGCAGCTCACCAATATTGCGCGCGATGTCGGCGAGGATGCGCGGCTGGGCCGTCTCTATCTCCCGCGCGAATGGTTTGCCGAGGAAGGGATCGATCCCGATGACTGGCTCTTGTCGCCTGTCGCCTCGCCGGCCTTGGTCCGCATGGTGAAGCGTTTGCTCGATGAGGCAGAAATTCTTTATCGCCGCGCCGAACAGGGCATTGCTTTTCTGCCTCTGGGCGCTCGCCCGGCGATTTGGTCGGCGCGTTATATTTATGCCGAGATCGGACGCGAGATTGCGCAGGCTGGTTTTGACAGCGTGACGCGCCGCGCCATTGTCTCGCATCCGCGCAAGGCGATTCTTTTGGGCAAGGCCATGGGTGCGGCTGCAGTGACCGGGACTGGTGACGATGTGCCGTCACTGGCCGAGGCTGCCTTTCTCGTGCATGCGGCAGCCCGGCCGCGCGCACCGGTTCGTCCGCGCATTGAGGCCGTGATCGATATTTTTGAAAAGCTCGAACGGCGCGATCGCGAAATGCGAGACGCAGCGCGACGCTGATCCTTCAGAAAAAAGCCCGGCTTGCGCCCGCGCGCGGCATTCGGAAAGGCAGCATGGCTTGAACGACCGGATTGCAGAAACGGTTGAGTGAGAGGCTTTCGTGCACGCCCAAAAGATTTTGGCCGAAGAGACGGCTTTCAATCATCGAACGCGAATAGAATGGTGCATCTTCAAAGGTGCGCACAACACGTGCTGTTTTCTCGCCCTCGCTGCGCGTCTGTCTTTTCATGCGCCAGAGGCTGGTTGAAAGTTTGTGTCGCGGCGGCGGTTCAAAATCCTCGATGCTTCCATCGCCATTGAAACGCAGGGCCAGATGGCGCGATGCGCCTTGGCGCGGCAAAGTGTCATAAAGAACAATCCCTGATTGTCCTGCATCGGAGCGCGACCAATCCCATTCTGAAAATCCGTCCTCAATGGGTTCTTGTCCGCAATTATGATCGAAATAGGCCATACCGCTCCAGCTGAGAGAAGGTTCGCGCATTTCCACTTCGATTCGTGCAGCCGGTGCCAAAGGCTGCCAGACATGTTTTCCATCCTCATCCAGATAAAAAAGCGTCGCCGGCAGACAGGTCGGGATCAGGCGGATCGTGCCGCGCACAGGTGCGATCAGCGGAAAAGCTTTTTCATCGATGTCGATCGTCAAGCCGCGGTCGCCAAAATTCATGCTGCTCGGGCCGACGCTGAAATGGTCGCGGCTGCGCGTGAGTTGGGATTTCGCCCGCTCGGTCATCGTCCATCTGGCGGCGCCGCGCGAATAGAGCGCGACATTGATCGAACAAAAATTTTCCGGATCGACAAAACCCTTGCGGCGCGCATGTTTGTAATAAGGGGAAAAAACGGATCCGACAAAACCGATGATGGTTAGGCCATGCATACCGTCATGGCTTATTGCGTCCACATACCACCAGGCATAGCCGTTTGGTTCGACTTTCAGCGAGAAATCAGGTCGTCCATCAGGCAATGAGCAGCGGTCATTCCCGACATTGCTGCCATCGGCACGCCCGGTCCCGGATTGACGCTCCCGCCCGTCAGATAGAGCCGCGGAATTTGGCTGTGCACGCCCGGACGCTTGAATGTCGCTTGCCATCCATGCGTCGGTCGCCCGTAAAGCGCGCCCCCCGTCGCTGGAAACAGACGGTTGAATCCGCGTGGCGTCGTGATCGTTTCCGGGCTTGGCGGCTGAGTGATTTTCAGCCCGCAGGTCTCCAGCCGGCGGAATGTTTTCGCGGCGCATGCGGCGATCTCCTCGCTGTTATAATTGTTTCTGTCGCCATTTGCAGGCGCATTGACGAGAATGAGCAGACGTTCGCGCTTGCCCAAGGCGTGATCTTCATCACCGCGATCTTGCGCGCAAATATAGACGGTTGGATCGTAATCGATGGACTCTTGCGCAATGGCTTTGAATTCAGCCCCGTAATCGGGCGAGAAAAAGACATTGTGCCGCACCAGCGGAAAGCCCGATGTCTCCACCGCAAAAGTCCAGGTTATGGCTGAAAGAGAGCGCTCTTTTGCGCTCAGGGCAGGTGCGGCATCGCGGATGCTTTCTCCGGCAAAACCTTGTGCCAGTGCATTGGCATCGCCATTGAAGATGACAGCATCAGCTTCAAAGACGCGCCCATCGCTCAGTTCGACGCGCCCGCCACTCTCTTGCATGTCGATGGTTTGAACATGGGCATTGTAATGAAAGTTGGCACCCTTGCGCGCAGCTTCTTGCGCAAAGGTTTGGGCGAGCCGATGCATGCCGCCCTCGATCATCCAGACGCCGTCCTGCTCGACATGGGCAATCAGCATCAAGGTTGCGGGTGCCAGGAACGGCGAGGAACCGCAATAAGTGGCGTAGCGGCCGAAGAGTTGACGCAGGCGCGGGTCAGAAAAATGGCGTCCCAGCGCATGCCAGAGGTTTTCGAAAGGCGATGTGGCCAGAAGATCTGGCAGGCCCTTCAGCCCGGCGCCTGCAATCATGCGCAGGAGATTGGCGCGCGGCGCGCGCACAACAGGGTGCTCCACCGTGCGCCAGACACGAGCCGCCTCGCGGCAGAAAGCGCGAAAACCCTCCGCCTCGCGCGCCCCGGCAAATTCGCCGATGGCCTGTGCCGATGCGTCCAGATCGGCGAAAAGATCGAGCCTCTCATCCGGGCCCCAGGCGTGTCGGGCGAGAATATTCGCCTTGGTGCAGGGCACGAGCGCATCGAAATCGAGCCCCGCTTCCTCGAATATTTCGGCGAAGATGCGCTTGAGCGTAAAAACAGTGGGTCCGGCATCCATGGCATAGTCGCCATCATTGACCAGGCGCATTTTGCCGCCCGGAGAGGCCGCCCGCTCCAGAACGGTCACATTGAGGCCGCGAGCGGCCAGGAGCAGGGCTGAGGTCAGCCCGCCAATCCCCGCGCCCACGATAATGACCCGTCCGTCCCGCATCCCTTTGGATCCCTGCCATTGACACCGGCGCCTTGACCGTCCAGCATAATGGACACACTTTGATGTCATGTATACATGACATTCCAATGGGGGCCTCCATGGATAACGGCAGCCGGATCGAATTTACCCTGGAGCAGGCCTTGGTCGGAGCGGCCAGGGATTGCCCGCCCAAACTTGCGGCGGCACTCCGTTATGCGGTCTTTCCCGGCGGCGCACGGCTGCGGCCGAAACTCTCTCTGGCCGTTGCCTGGGCCTGCGGCGAAGACGATCAGGCGATTGTCAATGGCGCGGCGGCGGCGGTGGAGCTTCTCCATTGCGCCTCGCTCGTCCATGACGATCTGCCCTGTTTCGACAATGCAGATTCGCGCCGCGGGAAAATGTCCCTGCATCGGGCTTATGGCGAGCAGATCGCTGTTTTGTCCGGCGATGCGCTGATCGTTCTGGCTTTCGATACTCTGGCGCTTGGCGCCCACAAACATCCAACGCGACTGGCGCCTTTGTCGATCATTGTCAGTCGCGCCACGGGTGCACCCGGCGGGCTTTGCGCCGGGCAGGCGTGGGAATGCGAGGATCAGATCGATCTGTCGCGTTATCATCGCGCCAAGACGGGTGCGCTCTTTGCTGCAGCCACAATGGCGGGCGCGGCGGCTGCGGGCGTTGCCCATGAGCCCTGGCGCGCTTTGGGTGAATATGTCGGCGAGGCCTATCAGGTTGCCGATGACATTCGCGATGTGGCCGGCAATCCGGAAACCATGGGCAAGCCCGTTGGTCGGGACGAGGCTTTGGCACGCCCCAGCGCCTGCCGCGAACTTGGTCTGCGCGGCGCTGTCACGCGCCTCAACGATCTCGTCGATCTTGCGGTGGAATCCATTCCGGCCTGCACGCGTGCGGCTGAATTGCGCGCGCTGATCCGTCATCAGGCCAGCCACTTCCTGCCCGCCGATATTGCGCAGGCCGCGGCCTGAAGCGAGAAAACCCGTGCGACACTGGCGCGACTGGCGCAATGATCTTCTTGCAAGCCCGCGCTTTCAGGCCTTTGCAGCGCGTTTTCCGCTGACGCGCGGAATTACGTCGCGACGCGCACAACAAGTGTTCGATCTTGTCGCCGGCTTTGTTTATTCGCAAATTCTGCATGCTTGCGTCGAACTCAATCTGTTCGAACATTTGCGCGCCGGCCCTCGCAAACTTGCCGATTTGCAGCGTTTGACCGGCCTGCCGGAAGAGGGCGCATTGCGCCTGCTGCGCGCAGCATCGGCTCTTGGTTTGCTCGAAAAGCGCGACGGCGATTGCTATGGTCTTGGCCCGCACGGGGCAGCGCTTTTGGGCAATGCAGGCGCCTTGTCGATGGTGCGCCATCACAAGCTGCTTTATGCCGATCTGGTCGATCCTGTCGCCATGCTGAAAGGCGAGGGCGGACCAACGAGCCTCTCGCGTTTCTGGGCTTATGCGCGCAATGGCGCGCGCGAAGGCGTGAGCGATTCGGAGGTCGCCTCCTACAGCGAACTCATGACGCAATCGCAGACGCTGGTGCGCCGCGACGTGCTCGACACGATTTCGCTGGCCGGCGTGCGCCGCCTTGTCGATATCGGCGGCGGGGAGGGGGCTTTTGCCGCCGAGGCCGCGCAGCGCTGGCCGGAGCTCGGCGTCGTGACTTTCGACCTGCCCCCCGTGGCGGCCCGCGCCCAGGCGCGGTTCGAGCAGCTGGAGCTGAGTGGCCGGGCAAAAGGAATCGGCGGCAATTTTCACTCCGATCCGCTCCCCGAGGGCGCCGATGTGATGAGCCTCGTCAGAGTTCTCCACGATCATGACGATGGCGCCGCCCAGTTTCTTCTCAACCGAATCGCCCGTTTCCTGCCCTCCGGTGGACGGCTGATTGTGGCCGAGCCCATGGCCGGAATCGCCGGCAGCGAGGCGATGGGCGAAGCCTATTTTGGCTTTTACCTCATGGCTATGGGGTCTGGCCGGCCGCGTGGCGCCGATGAGATCGAGGCCATGCTGCAGAAGGCCGGATTCCGGCAGGTTCGTCGCTTGCGTACGCCCCGGCCGATGCTGGCCAGCGTGATTGAGGCGATTCGATAGTAAACTTTCCTTGACACCTAATTTTGTCATGTTTTACTGACAACCCTGAGCTGGACACTCCCGTCCAGCCGCGAGTGCCCATCCACATGAACACGCTCGCCATAGTCATGAGGGCTCCAAGAGAGCTCGAACTCGACCTGGTCGGCCTTAACGCCCCGGGCGATGATGACGTTGTTGTGGATGTTCAATTCAGCGGCGTCAGCGCCGGCACCGAGCGCCTGCTCTGGAGCGGGCGCATGCCGCCCTTCCCCGGCATGGGATATCCGCTGGTTCCCGGTTACGAATCTGTCGGCCTGGTGGTGGATGCAGGCGCAAGTGCGCGCTCGCGAATCGGTGAGACGGTTTTCGTCCCCGGCGCCAATTGTTATCGCGATGTGCGTGGCTTGTTTGGCGGTGCTGCACGGCGCGTCATTACGCCGGCGCGGCGCGTGTCGAAAGTGAATGAGCAAACGGATGCGCAAGAGGCTGTGCTGCTTGCACTGGCTGCAACAGCGCAACATGCTCTGGCGGCGCGCGATGCAAATGCACCTGAACTGATCGTCGGACATGGTGCACTCGGGCGTCTTCTTGCACGCTTGACGATTGCCAATGGCCATGCCGCGCCAACCGTCTGGGAGCTCAACCCGACGCGTCGCAGCGGTGCAAAGGATTATCGTGTCATCGATCCCGCCGAAGACGAGCGCCGCGATTATCGCGCGATTTACGACGTCAGTGGCGATGCAGACATTCTCGACGAATTGCTGATGCGGCTTGCCCCGCGCGGCGAAATCGTTCTTGCGGGCTTTTACGATCAACGCCCGAATTTCAGTTTCGTACCGGCTTTCATGCGCGAAGCGCGCTTGCGAGTTGCGGCGGAATGGCAGCCGGAAGATCTGGCTGCTGTGCAGGAGCTCATAGCACAAAAAAAGCTGACGCTCGACGGATTGATCACGCATTGCCGCGATGCGGCTGGTGCCGACGAAGCCTATCGCACGGCTTTCGAAGATCCGTCCTGCTTAAAGATGGTGCTCGATTGGAGGACATGCTCATGAACGCGACACACGGACCATCAGCCGGAGCCATGTTGCAAAGCGCAGCCGATCGCGCTTTGCGTGAAGAAGCAGCCATCGAACCCGATGCGCCAGCGACCGGACCGGTCAAGAAAGAAACCCAGATCATTGCCATTTATGGCAAGGGCGGAATTGGCAAAAGCTTCACGCTCGCCAACCTCTCTTACATGATGGCTCAGCAGGGCAAGCGCGTCCTGCTGATCGGTTGCGATCCCAAGAGCGATACGACATCGCTTCTGTTTGGCGGTCGCGCCTGCCCGACCATTATTGAAACCTCGACCAAGAAGAAACTCGCCGGCGATGAAGTGCGCATCGGCGATGTCTGCTTCAAGCGCGATGGCGTCTTCGCCATGGAGCTTGGTGGTCCGGAAGTCGGTCGCGGTTGCGGCGGGCGCGGCATCATCCATGGTTTCGAATTGCTCGAAAAACTCGGCTTCCATGAATGGGGCTTCGATTACGTTCTGCTCGACTTCCTGGGCGACGTTGTTTGCGGCGGCTTCGGCCTGCCGATTGCCCGCGACATGTGCCAGAAGGTGATTGTCGTCGGTTCGAACGATCTGCAATCGCTCTATGTCGCCAATAATGTCTGCTCGGCGGTGGAATATTTCCGCAAGCTCGGCGGCAATGTCGGCGTGGCCGGCATGGTTATCAACAAGGACGATCACACCGGTGAGGCGCAGGCTTTTGCTGCTGCTGCCGGCATCCCTGTTCTGGCCGCCATTCCTGCCGATGAAGACATTCGTCGCAAGAGCGCCAATTACGAAATTATCGGAACGCCTGAGAGCCAATGGGGTGCGCTTTTCGAAGCGCTCGCCGTGAATGTTGGCGAAGCGCCTCCGGTTCGTCCCAAGCCGCTGAGCCAGGACGAATTGCTGGGCCTGTTCTCCGGCGATGCAGTGGGTCGCGATGTCGTGCTTGTTCCGGCAACAGCCGAAGACATGTGCGGTGGCACGATCACGCAGAAGCCGTCCCTCGAAGTCGTTTACGACACGGTGTAACCGATGAACGAAAACGTCTCGCCCCACAAACTCGAAACTCTCTCCGGCTGTCACGCCGGAGCCGACGAGATGCGTCGCGCGGCGGAAGCTGCCGGCAAAAGCGAGACGCTTGATCGCTTTGCTGCCGATTATCCCAAAGGCCCGCACGACCAGCCGCAAAGCATGTGTCCGGCTTTCGGCTCTCTGCGTGTGGGCCTTCGCATGCGCCGCACGGCAACGATTCTGTCTGGGAGCGCCTGCTGCGTTTATGGGCTGACTTTCACCTCGCATTTTTACGGGGCGAAACGGTCTGTCGGTTACGTTCCGTTCAATTCGGAAACGCTCGTCACCGGCAAGCTTTTTGAAGACATTCGCGCCGCCGTTTTCGAAATGGCCGATCCCGCACTTTACGACACGATCATCGTCACCAATCTTTGTGTACCGACGGCGTCTGGCGTTCCGCTGCAATTGCTGCCCAAAGAGATCAACGGCGTTCGCGTTGTTGGCATTGATGTGCCGGGCTTCGGCGTGCCCACACATGCAGAAGCCAAGGATGTTCTCTCCGGCGCCATGCTGAATTATGCGCGCAACGAGGCCGAGCAGGGCCCCGTGCAGGCGCCGCGGCAGGGTCGCACGGGCAAGCCGACCATCACTTTGCTCGGCGAAATGTTCCCAGCCGATCCGATGGGCATTGGCGCAATGCTGGAGCCGCTCGGTCTGGCTGCAGGCCCCGTTGTTCCGGTGCGCGAATGGCGCGAGCTTTACTCGGCGCTCGATTGCGCGGCTGTGGGTGCCATTCATCCTTTCTACACGGCGTCGATCCGCGAGTTTGAAACCGCCGGCCGCAAGGTCGTCGGGTCTGGACCTGTCGGCGTCGATGGTACCGCTGCCTGGCTCGATGCCATTGGTGCTGCCTGCGGCGTTGCACAATCGCATGTCGATGCAGCCAAGAACCGTTTTCTGCCGGCGATCAAGGGCGCTCTGTCCTCCACTCCTGTCAAGGGAAGGATTACGGTTTCCGGTTACGAAGGATCGGAACTTCTCGTTGCGCGCTTGCTCGCAGAAAGCGGCGCTGATGTGCGCTATGTCGGCACGGCCTGTGCTCGCACAATCTGGTCTGATGGCGATCGCGAATGGCTTGAAGCGCGTGGCATCCGCGTTCAATTTCGCGCCTCGCTCGAGCAGGATCTCGCGGCGATGGAAGAATTCCAGCCCGATCTCGCCATTGGCACAACGCCAGTTGTGCAAAAGGCGAAAGAAAAATCCATTCCCTCGCTTTACTTCACCAATCTCGTCTCCGCGCGTCCGCTGTTTGGGCCTGCAGGCGCCGGCTCGCTCGCGCAGGTTGTCAATGCGGCCATAGCCGGGAAATCGCGTTTCGATGTCATGAGCGCGTTTTTCGACGGTGTTGGAACCGGTCATGCAACCGGCGTCTGGCAGGAAGAGCCGCGCGACCGTCCGGAATTCCGCGAGGCTTTCAAGCGCAAGCTCGAAAAGGCCGCTGCTGCCCGCAATACAGAGGAGCCAGTCTGATGCTGATCCTCGATCATGACAGGGCAGGTGGCTATTGGGGCGCAGTCTATGCGTTTTGCGCCATCAAGGGCTTGCAGGTGATTGTCGACGGGCCCGTGGGCTGCGAGAATCTGCCGGTGACGGCGGTGTTGCATTATACCGATGCTTTGCCGCCCCATGAATTGCCGGTCGTTGTCACAGGTCTTGGCGAAGAAGAGCTCGCCCAGCACGGCACTGAACAGGCGATGAAGCGCGCCCATACGACGCTTGATCCCAATCAGCCGAGCGTTGTTGTGACAGGCTCGATTGCTGAAATGATCGGCGGTGGCGCGACACCCGAAGGCACAAGCATCCAGCGCTTCCTGCCGCGCACAATCGATGAAGACCAATGGCAGAGCGCCGATCGCGCGCTGGCCTGGCTCTGGAAAGAATATGGCGCCAAGCGCGTTCCGAAAGTGAAAGCGCGCAAGGAAGGCGCAAAGCCGCGCGTCAACATTATCGGGCCGATTTACGGCACGTTCAACACGCCTTCCGATCTTGCCGAGATCAAGCGGATTGTTGAGGGCATTGGCTGCCAGATCAATATGGTCTTCCCGATGGGAAGCCATCTGGCCGATGTCGTAAAACTCGCCGATGCAGAAGTCAATGTCTGCATGTATCGCGAATTTGGTTCCTTGCTTTGCGAGACGCTGGAACGTCCCTGGCTTCAGGCGCCTATCGGCATGCATTCGACAACCAAATTCTTGCGCACTTTGGGCGAGATTTTGGGGATCGATCCAGAGCCCTTTATCGAGCGCGAAAAGCACACAACGATCAAGCCGATTTGGGATTTGTGGCGCTCTGTGACTCAGGATTTCTTCGGCACTGCCTCTTTCGGCATTGTCGCGAGCGAAACCTATGCGCGTGGCGTGCGACATTTCCTTGAAGAGGAAATGGGATTGCCCTGCAATTTCGCCGTGTCGCGCAAGGCAGGCGTCAAGCCTGACAATCAATCGGTGCGCGATCTTGTGAAAACAAAGACGCCCCTCGTGCTCTTCGGTTCATTCAACGAGCGCATGTATCTGCAAGAAGCTGGTGGACGCGGCGTCTATATTCCAGCCTCATTCCCAGGCGCGATCATACGCCGTCACACCGGCACGCCTTTCATGGGCTATGCAGGTTCGGTCTATTTGATCCAGGAAGTGTGCAACGCGCTGTTCGATGCCTTGTTCAACATTCTGCCGCTGGCGACAGATCTCGATCGGATCGACGCGACGCCGGCGCGTCTCGAGACAGAACTGCCATGGAATGAAGATGCGCAGAACATGCTCGATCAGGTTCTCGCACAAAGCCCCATTCTGACGCGTATTTCTGCCGCCCGTCGCATGCGCGATGCGGCTGAGCGGAATGCACGCGGCGCGGGCGAAGAGCGTGTCACAACAGATTGCGTGCGCAAGGCACGCCAGATGATTTTTGAAGGGAGCCCGTCATGAGTCTCGTCCTGAACACAGCCGGAGATCGTGGACGTCTTGCACGGGAACGTTCCGAGCGACGTCAATATCGCCTGTTTTATGCGCTTGCTTTTCCGCTTTGCCTCGGCGCTGCGCTTGTCGCACGCGTTGCCGGCATTCGGCCTGCAGGCGCTCCCAAATCCATTCTCGGTCACGCCAAGGCGCTCGCAGGAGCGACTGTTCCCATGGTCTTCATGGGCTGATCGAGAGACGAGTTCTACCCGTTCACGCGGGTGGATAGCCGGGCGCTAGCAGCGGATCGGCATTTTGTCCCAGCCGCGCGGGAAGTGCGCGGTGCAGCCGTAAGGCAGCAGCGGAGGTTTAAATGGCAGACAATCGAAGTTCCGTAACGGGGCTGAGCAGTGAGGAGGCGAAGGAATATCATTCCTTCTTCATGACCTACACGATCGGCTACATCATCGTTGCGCTGGTCGCCCACTTCCTCGTTTGGCAGTGGCGTCCTTGGTTCCCGGGCACAAAGGGCTATGCCCTGCTCGAGGACGCAACGACTATCGTTACCACGTTGATCGGTTAAGGAGACAAAACCATGTACAGGATTTGGCTCCTCGTCGACCCACGTCGTGCGCTCATCGGCCTTGTGGCCTGGTTGGGATTCCTTGCTCTCCTTCTGCATTTCATCATGCTGAGCACGGATCGTTTCAACTGGATCGAAGGTCCGCGCGCTTCTCGCGTGAAAGCAGCCGAAGTTGTTCCGGCGCCCGCTCCGGCGGTGCTTCCCGGCATCATCATTGGTTGAAGTTGAGAAAAGGTTCGGGCAGGTTCGCCTGCCCGTCCCATCATCGCTTTAAAAGCAAGCTTCGCGGACGCTCTTTGGGCCACCGCATCACGACGGGGTGCTCGTGCTATGGCAATGCTCAGTTTTGAAAAGAAATACCGCGTCCGCGGAGGAACGCTGATCGGGGGCGACCTGTTCGACTTCTGGGTCGGGCCGTTCTACGTCGGATTTTTCGGCGTCATGACGGCGTTTTTCTCCGCGCTCGGAACGGGTTTGATCCTGTATGGCGCGTCGCAGGGGCCGACATGGAATCCCTGGCAAATCAGTATCGCTCCACCCGATCTGAAATATGGTTTGGGTCTTGCGCCTTTGATGGAAGGCGGATTGTGGCAGATCATCACGGTCTGTGCGATCGGCGCTTTTGTTTCATGGGCTTTGCGTGAAGTGGAAATCTGCCGAAAGCTCGGCATGGGCTATCATGTGCCCTTCGCTTTTTCCTTCGCCATTCTTGCTTATGTCACGCTCGTTGTGGTGCGCCCGTTCCTGCTGGGCGCATGGGGACATGGTTTCCCCTATGGCATTTACAGCCATCTCGATTGGGTGTCGAACGTTGGCTATCAATATCTGCACTTCCACTACAATCCAGCGCATATGATCGCGGTGACCTTCTTCTTCACCACGACCTTGGCGCTTGCCCTGCACGGTTCGCTGATCTTGTCAGCGTCAAATCCGCCCAAGGGTGAAGTGGTGAAAGCTGGCGAACATGAGAACACTTTCTTCCGCGACACGATCGGCTATTCGATCGGCGCACTGGGCATCCATCGCCTCGGCCTGTTCCTGGCCTTGTCGGCGGTTTTCTGGAGCGCCGTCTGCATCGTGATCAGCGGTCCCTTCTGGACAGGAAGTTGGACCGAGTGGTGGAGCTGGTGGCTCGACTTGCCGATCTGGAGCTGAGGGGAGGGTTCCGTGGACTATCAAAACATATTCACGCGCGTTCAAATACGCGGCCCCATCTACTGGGGCGCCGAAGCCAAGGATCAGGGCAGTCTGAAGCGGGGTGAAACCAGCTTCTTCAACTACTGGCTTGGCAAGATCGGCGATGCCCAGATTGGACCGATTTATCTCGGCGTCTCTGGCCTGCTGTCGCTGGTTTGTGGTCTCGTTGCTTTCGAGATCATCGGGCTTAACATGCTCGCTTCTGTCGACTGGAATGTGAAAGAATTCGTGCGGCAATTGTTCTGGCTTTCGCTTGAACCGCCGGCGCCGAAATATGGTCTCTCCATTCCGCCCTTGAATGAGGGTGGCTGGTGGCTGATGGCCGGCTTCTTCCTGACCATGTCGATCTTGCTCTGGTGGGTTCGCATGTATCGGCGCGCACGCCAGCTTGGCATGGGCACGCATGTGGCCTGGGCTTTTGCAGCAGCAATCTGGCTCTATCTGGTTCTCGGCTTTTTCCGGCCGATCCTGATGGGATCGTGGAGCGAGGCAGTGCCCTTCGGCATATTCTCGCATCTTGATTGGACGGCGGCTTTCTCGATCCGTTACGGCAATCTCTTCTACAATCCCTTCCACGCGCTTTCGATCGTCTTCCTGTATGGATCGGCCTTGCTCTTTGCGATGCATGCGGCGACCATTCTTGCTGTCAGCCGCTACGGCGGCGAGCGCGAGATCGAGCAGATCGTCGATCGCGGCACAGCAACGGAACGTGCGGCGCTCTTCTGGCGCTGGACCATGGGCTTCAATGCGACGATGGAATCCATTCATCGCTGGGCCTGGTGGTTTGCGGTTCTGTGCCCGCTGACAGGTGGTATCGGCATTCTTCTGACCGGAACTGCCGTGGATAATTGGTACCTCTGGGCTGTCGAACACGGTGTGGCTCCGCCATATCCGCCGACTGAACCGGCGGTTCTCGATCCTCTCAAGAGCGTTGGAGGAGCGCGATGAGCTTTTCTTTCAAGGATGTGACCCGCAAGGGCCTGCTCCTGGGTGTGTTTCTTGCAGCCGGTCTTGTTGCCGGCTGCGAGCAGCCTCCACAAGAGAGCACGCAGAACGGATATCGCGGCACGGGTATGTCGCAGATCCGCAGCCCAGAAAAAATCGAGCGGCTCTTGGTGGCCAATGCAATCCCCGAAGCACAGCCGCCGGCTGATGCATCGGGCGATCTTGCCTCGAAAGCCTATCAGAATGTGCAAGTGCTCGGTCATCTCAGCGAAGGCCAGTTTCTGCGCGTTATGACGGCGATCACCGAATGGGTGGCGCCTGAGCAGGGCTGTGGCTATTGCCACAATCTGGAAAATCTCGCCGACGATTCGATGTATACGAAGAAAGTCGCGCGCCGCATGCTCCAGATGACGACGCATATCAATGAAGACTGGAAGGCCCATGTCGGCGCAACCGGCGTGACCTGCTACACTTGCCACCGCGGCAATCCGGTTCCTGAAAACATCTGGTTCAAGGATCCAGGACATGTCGCGCGCGGTTCTGCCGCCGATCCGGGTGGACAGAATTATCCGGCACTATCGACGGCGCGTTCTTCGTTGCCGCGCGATCCATTCTCGGCAATGCTGCTTGGAAACACGGAAATTCGTGTCGCCAGCGCGCAATCCTTGCCGACAGATGCGCCGGGGATGACGATCCAGTCGACCGAAATGACCTATGCTTTGATGATGCATATGTCGAACGGGCTCGGCGTGAATTGCACCTTCTGTCACAATTCACGTTCCTTCGCGAGCTGGGAAGAATCCACACCCCAGCGTGTGACCGCATGGCATGGCATCCGCATGGCGCGCGACATCAACAAGGAATATCTGGATCCGCTGAAGCCGGTCTATCCGGCCCACCGGCTCGGGCCTGAGGGCGATGCGGCGAAAGCCAATTGCGCCACCTGCCACCAGGGCGTGAACAAGCCGCTGAATGGCGTGAGCATGCTCAAGGATTATCTGGTTGAGTTGGGGCGGCCCAAGAAATAGGCCGCGTCAAATAGACCAAAAAGAAACGCGGCCCTCGGGCCGCGTTTTTCGTTTGGGGGTCTGTTTTGTGCAGACCGGATAAGGTCTCTTCAGGATCCGTGCGGCGAGCGCACGAGCCCCAGAATATGGCCGAGATCTTTGAAGAAGACGCGAATATGGGCCATCACATCGGTCTTGACCAATGCCTTGTTCATATAGGATTCCCAAGTCAGGCGCTGGACATCCGGATCGCGGCAGATTTTGACGAAGCGCTCACGGAAGCGATCGCTGCGATACCAGAAGGTCTGCATGACCCAGAGAACCAAGAAGATGCGCCCGTGATCGCGCATGAATTTTTTGCGCGCGCCGGCTAGGGCACGTCCATCGCCTGTGCGCAAAGTCTCCATACAGGCCTCGCCGGCCAATCGTCCGCTCAGCATGGCGTAATAAATGCCTTCGCCTGATGCGGGAGCAACGACACCGGCGGCATCCCCGGTGACGAGAACATCGCGGCCATTATCCCATTTCTTGGCGGGATAGAGCGGCAGCGGCGCACCTTCGCGCCGGCATGTCGGTGCATCTTCAAGCCCGACATCCTTGCGCAATTCGGCGACGGCATTGCGCAGCGAAAAACCCTTGTGGGCAGAGCCTGTGCCGATGCTGATCGTATCGCCATGGGGAAAAACCCAGCCGTAAAAATCGGGCGAGATTTTTCCTTGATAATAGACATCGCATCGATTGGGTGCGATCGCCTCAGATTGCTGCGGTGTGCGGACAATCTCATGATAGGCGAAAACGAAAGGCGCGCGGCCCGATGGGGGCAGGGCGGCGCGTGCGACGGCTGAATTGGCGCCGTCTGCGCCGATGACAAGACGCGCCTGCGCACTCTCTTCTTTTCCGAACTTGTCGCGCCATGTGATGAGGCAATGGCCGTTTGCATCGCGATCGAAATGATCGAAAGTGCCGGAGACGCGTTTGGCGCCGGCTGTTGCGGCGCGCTCGCGCAGCCATTCATCGAATTCATCGCGGTCGACCATGCCAACGAAGCCGCCGGTATCGATGGGCATGTCGACGGATGTTCCCGAGGGTGCCACCATGCGGGCTGAGCGGATCTTCGCTTTCAGAAGATGATCGGGAATGTCGAAATCGCGGATGAGCCGCGGGGGAATGGCGCCGCCGCAGGGTTTGATCCTGCCGGCACGATCCAGCAGCATGACCTTGCGCCCGACGCGCGCCAGATCATGCGCGGCTGTTGCGCCCGCAGGTCCGCCACCGACGACGATTACATCGAAAATATCATTGCTCATCGCGCATGCTCCATATCGGCGGGGAAGCTTTCTTCTGCGGTGGATTTTGTTCGGTCGCGCGCTACTGCCACTGCGATTGCGGCGGAGACAATGAAGAGAAGAGCCTCACCGAAAAACACGCTGGTGTAGGCATGTGCAGGCGAACCGAAAAACTGTCGCGCAATATCGACGGCAAGCGTTCCTATGAAGCCGCCGAGCGCAAAGGCAAGTGCTTGCGATGCGCCCCATAGTCCCATACGCACACCCTCGCGGGATTGATGTCCCGATCGCGCCATCGCCATCATCATGCCGATTGCTGCGATTGAAAAAATTCCATTGGCCAGCCCCAGCAAAAAGACTGCCGTGCTGATGGGCCATTGCGGGCCCATGATTCCGCCCATTGCGACGGCAGCCATTGCAATGCCCGAAGCAATGCAACCGCCGACCATACAGGCCTGCAGGAGAGCGGTTTCGCGTCGCCCCGCCAGATAGCCTGCAATCGCCACCAAGATCATGCCGACAAGAACGCCCGCATGTTGCATGCCGCCCAATTGCGTCGACTCACCGGGTGTCATGTTGAAGACAAGACCGGCAAAGGGCTCGAGGATGAGGTCCTGCGCATTATAGGCGAACATGGAAACGAAAACGAAAAGCGTGAAACGGCGCGTGCGCGGCTCCGACCAGACTTCACGCAGCGCCAAACGAAACGGCGTCTGACCTTTCTGTTCTCTGACGATGGCAGTCGTGCGCGCCTCGACGCCGAGAATAGCGATTGTGCTGACGGTGAAGGCGATCAGCGAAACAATGCTCGAGACCAGCACAAGACGGTCGCCCGAAAATGGATCGAGCGCCTTGCCGGCGCTGATGGCAGTTATGGCGAAGCCGGCGATCATCATCGTCCAAACGATGGTTGCAGCAGGTGCACGGCGCGCCGGTGGCGCACGTTCGGCAAGCAGTGTGAGCAAATTTGTTCCGGCTGCACCGACACCCATGCCGATCAGCAGAAAGGCCAGCGTTGCAACAGCAAGGCCGGCGCGCAATTCATCCTGCATCATGGCGGTGCCCACAGCTGCAAGTGCGCCACCCAGCGCCAGAGCTGCCATGCCGCCGATGATCCAAGGCGTGCGCCGCCGCCCCCCATCGGATCCATGACCCCAGCGCGGGCGCAAGACTTGCACTGCATAATGCAAAGTCATCAGCAGGCCGGGCACGAGCGCCGGCAGGCCGATCTCAATCACCATGACGCGGTTGAGCGTCGAGGTTGCGATCACGACAATGGCGCCAATGGATGTTTGCACGAGGCCGATGCGGACGATTTCGAACCAGGTGAGCGTGTGCGATTGCTGCGCTGCGGTCATGGCGTCACTCCGGGGAGATTGCGCGAGGCGATGGCGGCGGGAAGCGCGCCGAGAACGCAAAGGCCGCACTGGACAGCCGACATCGCCTCAAACCGGGTGATTGGTTCGAGCAAGGCGATAGCTGTTGCGGACACTGGAGCAATCATACCGCCAGCCTAGGCTGCGCGGCCAAGAATGTCTACTTCAGTTGACAGTCTTAAATGTCAACTTTTAGGCAAAATCGTCCGATCCCTCGGTTTCGCCGTCAAGGTCGCCGATGCCATAGCGCCGGAGCTTTCCATAGAGGCTCTGGCGGCTGAGACCGAGCATTTGCGCGGCGGCGGCGCGATTGTCGCCGGTCAGTTTCAGGGCGGCCTCGATGCAGAGTTTTTCAGTAATTTCAGTCGTCTCGCGGATCAGGTCTTTCAGCGGCACACGCCCGACGAGTTCAGATAATTGCTCTGCATGGCGGGTGTTGTCTGAGGTCGCAATCTGGGCCCCGCGCGACTGGCGCACCATGGTGCGCACCAAGAGTGCATGTGTCGGACTATCGTTGCCCGGCATGCAAACGCCCGATATTTCGACATCTTCAATGTAGCTGAAATCCGAGCGCAGGACGGTTGCGAAGTTTCTCATCGTGCCATGCTCGCGCAGATTGGCGAAAAGCACGTTCAGATCGACGCCCGAGCGACCGAGCCAGCGATCGATCGATTGACCCTTTGCCTGCGACAGGGATGCGATCTGGGCCATTTCGAGAAAGGCCTGATTGGCATCGAGAATGCAGCGATTTTGATCGACCAGCAAAATGGCATCCGGCATGGAATCCATGGCCCGCAGCATGTGCAGCTTGGACAGGGGCAAGCCGGTGCCGGTTGCCTCTGCGAAGGGCGAGAGGCGCACGATCAATTGGGCCGAATCATCCTGGCGAATGAGGGCCGCTGAAAGCCAGCATTCGCGACGGTTGGCGAGGCGTACGCTCAAGGCCTCGATGCGGCCGATAGAGCGAATGGCGCTGATCTGGGGCTCGATGGCGGTGCGCGTCTCGCCATCGAATATTTCTACCAGCGGACGCGCCACAAGTTTGCCTGAAGTTGTCTCAAGCAGTGCAGCGGCGGCGGGATTGGCATCGATTGTCTTGAGCGTATTGGCATCGGCAATCAGGACAGCTTCGCTGGCCATCTGGAAGAGAATGCGGAAGCGTGTTTCGGCGCTGCGCAGGCGCAGGAATTCCTGCTCGGTTGTGCGTTGTGCCTCGACGAGGCGTTGTTGCATTTGCGCGAGCGAACGCAGCTCTTGACCGAGGGCGACAATGCGGCCGCCTTTGCCTATCTCTACCGAGGAATAGCGCACCGGCAGATTCACTCCTCCCGGCAATCTGTGATTGATCTGCCGCGGGCGCGAGAAACCGCCGCTTTTGGCCTCTTTCAGCAATTCCTCGACCTTGATGCGGCTCTCGACAGTGACTGTGTCGAGCCATTTGCAGCCGATCCATTGATCGGGTTTTGGCAGGTCGGAATTGATGGAGAGATCGCAGATCACGCCTTGTGCATCGATGACAAGTGTAATGTCTGCAGCCACTGCAAGCAGACGCGCCGCAATTTGCGCGGAGACCGACCCGATCGATTTTTCAGGTTCGGAGAATTGGGTCAATTGAGATCCTGTGCGGCCATCGCCATTGAGGAGGTTGAGTGCTGGGCCGAAATTTGGCAAAGCGTTAATCCGTCAAAAGTAGACACGGGTTTCCAGCCGCTAATTTTTCCGCCTTTAACACGGCATCGCGTCCATCATGTGCAGTTGCATCTGCACCAATCAGGACAGCGAGATCAGGTTTCTCCAAAAACAGACGTCCGCCGACAAGAATGCCGATGTTTCTGTTTCGAGAAGTTCTGCGGATCGTTGCGACCAGTTTCTCCAATTTTAGGAGATATGCCTCGCAGCTGATAGAGAGTCCAGCGATTTCAAAGGGTTCTCGGGATAGCTGACTCGCCAAATCTTCCGCATTGGTATGGGGAAGAGTGGTGACTTGCCAGCCCGCCTGATGAAGGAATTGATCCACGATCATCAGGCCGAAATTATGCTGTTCGCCAGGGGTGGGGGCGAGAAGGGCGCGCTTGGGCGGTCCGGCCCGCATCAAGGCTGAGCCATTTAAACAGCTGATTTCACGTCGTATTTTCTGTAAATAGCCCATCGAAATGGTGACGGCGGTGAAGTCGCTTTCGTCGCTCGTCCATTGGCGTCCGAGTTCTTCGGCCACTCGGGGCAGGAAATCGAGCAGGAGAGAATCGTTCCCGATGCCGCGCGCCCGCAGGGTGGCGATCGCCTGCGCCATGCGGCTTTGATCGCCTGCATTCATGATTTCGCAAAACTGAACGATGTCGCTTTCGGCGATTCGCGCCTCGATGAAGCCGGGCGCGCTTTTGGCAGATTCGTCATTGCCAAGCGCAGGCCACGGCTGGATTTCAGCTTCCATTCCGCGAGGCAATAAGGATTTCGACCTCGAGAAGGGCGGTTTCGACCCAAAATCCCCGGAATTTGAGCTGAGGTCCGTCATTGGCCCCCTCCATCTCTGCATGACAGGGAGCGGGCCCGACCTTCTCGCCCATAGCAAGTGAGCCTGTCGCCCATGGCCTGGGCTCCTGCTCCGCCTGAGGCAGGCTGAATCATGACGGGTCCCCTCCCGAGGCTCTGCAATGCGCCCTTCTAACACCCATGTGTAAGTTTGCATAGACGTCAATTTAGATTGACACCTCCCACAGGCCTGCTTAGCTTGGCATTGCACACACAGCGGGGGGGGTAATGGCCGGACGCATGAAGACCGCCTCGGCCGGGCTCTATACGGCTCAGGAGCGCGAAAGACGCGATAAAACGGTCTGGACGCTGGTTCAGGGCATTCTCGCCCCCGTGCAATTTGTCGTTTTTCTCGTCTCTGCCGGTCTGGTTCTGCGCTTTCTGGCGACGGGCGAAGGCTATGGCGCCGCCACCATCTCCATCGTGATCAAAACCGCCGTGCTCTATCTGATCATGGTGACGGGCGCGATCTGGGAGAAGGTTGTTTTCGGCCAATATCTCTTCGCTCCGGCCTTCTACTGGGAAGATATGGTCAGCATGCTCGTGCTGGCTTTGCATACGGCCTATCTCTTCGCGCTTTACACGCGCTCGCTCGATCCCCGCGATGAAATGCTGCTCGCCCTCGCCGCCTACGTCACTTACGTGGTCAATGCAGCGCAATTCGTCATCAAGCTGCGTGCTGCGCGCCGCCAATCCTCTTTCGTGGAGGCAACGCCATGAGCGGCTCTCTCGCTTCATGCAGCAGCGTGCCCGAAACGATTGTCCGGCAGGAGCGGGGACAGCGCGAAGTTTTCTGCGGGCTGACGGGAATCGTCTGGCTGCATCGCAAGATTCAGGACGCGTTCTTTCTTGTCGTGGGCTCGCGCACCTGCGCGCATCTCATTCAATCAGCCGCCGGCGTGATGATTTTTGCCGAGCCGCGTTTTGCAACTGCCATCATCGATGAGCGCGATCTTGCCGGCCTGGCCGATCTCGATGACGAGCTGGATCGCGTTGTGACACGCCTGATCGAGCGGCGCCCCGATATCCGGATGCTTTTCCTGGTCGGCTCCTGCCCGTCAGAAGTGATCAAGCTTGATTTGTCTCGCGCTGCGCAGCGTCTTTCCAAACGTATGATGCCATCGGTGCGCGTGCTGTCTTATTCCGGCAGCGGTATCGAGACCACATTCACGCAAGGCGAGGATGCTTGTCTTGCAGCTCTGGTTGCCGATGCGCCGCGCGCAAGCGATCAAGAACCCGAGACTCTGCTTGTTGTCGGTGCATTGGCGGATGCGGTTGAAGACCAGTTCCGTCGCATGTTCGAGCAAATGGGAATCAAGCGTCTCGCATTCCTGCCGGCACGTCATGCCGCTGCCATGCCGGCCATCGGGCCGAATGTAAAATTCCTTCTGGCACAGCCATTTCTTGGCGACACGGCCAAGACTCTTGAGGCGGCGGGCGCGCGTCATCTTCCGGCTGCTTTCCCGCTCGGCGCTGAAGGCACGCAATTGTGGATGGCTGCGGCAGCAAAGGCTTTCGGCATTCGCGACAATATCTTCGAGGAAACGATTGCCAATGCGCGCAGGCGCGCTGAGGCAAGTCTGCAGCGTCACCGCTCGAAACTCGAAGGCAAGAGCATTTTCTTCTTCCCCGATTCGCAGCTCGAAGTGCCGCTCGCGCGTTTCCTCTCGCGCGAATTGGGCATGGTGCCTGTTGAAATCGGCACGCCCTATCTGCATCGCCGCCATCTGGCCGACGAGCTTTCTTTGCTGCCGGCCGGCGTTTCGATTGTCGAGGGGCAGGATGTCGAGCGCCAGCTCGATCGCTGCCGCGAGGCCGCTCCCGATCTCTCGGTTTGCGGGCTTGGTCTTGCCAATCCGCTCGAGGCGGAGGGTTTTGCGACCAAATGGTCGATCGAACTCGTGTTCACGCCCATCCAGGGATTTGAACAGGCCGGCGATCTTGCCGAACTTTTTGCGCGGCCGCTGGCGCGGCGCGAGCTGCTGGAGGTCTGAACCATGCAGCTCACCGTCTGGACATATGAAGGCCCTCCCCATGTCGGCGCCATGCGCGTCTGCGCGGCGATGAAAAATGTCCATTACGTTTTGCATGCACCCCAAGGCGATACTTATGCCGATCTTCTTTTCACGATGATCGAGCGGCGCGACACGCGCCCGCCTGTGACCTACACGACCTTTCAGGCGCGCGATCTGGGTGGCGATACGGCGGAATTGTTCAAAAACGCCGCGCATGAGGCCTATCAGCGTTTCAAGCCGGAGGCGCTCGTCGTCGGCTCGTCCTGCACGGCTGAACTCATCCAGGACGATCCCGGTGGCCTCGCTCAGGCGCTCGGCCTTCCGGTGCCCGTGATTCCGCTCGAATTGCCGGCCTATCAGCGCAAGGAAAACTGGGGCGCTGCAGAGACCTTTTATCGCATTGTGCGCACACTGGCGGGCCCTCATGCGCCGCCTCCGGGCGTCAAGCGCGAGCGTGCCGAAGGTGCGCGGCCGAAATGCAATATTCTCGGGCCGACGACGCTGGGCTTTCGTCATCGCGACGATCTGGCCGAGATTCTCAATCTGGTTGGCGCGCTTGGCATTGAGGTCAATGTGGTGGCACCGCTGGGCGCGACCCCAGCTGATATTGCGCGCATCGGCGATGCCGATTTCAACATTGTGCTTTATCCCGAGGTAGCAGGGCTGGCGGCCTCATGGTTGCTGCGTACATTCGGTCAGAAATCAACGCGCTCCATTCCCATCGGCGTTGGCGGCACACGCGATTTCATCGCCGAAGTTGCGAGCCTTGCCGGTATTGAGATTCCTGCTGCACTCGATGCGCGTGCGCGCCTGCCCTGGTATTCGCGCTCGGTCGATTCGACCTATCTCACCGGCAAGCGCGTTTTCATTTTCGGCGATGCGACGCATGCCATTGGCGCTGCGCGTGTGGCTGCACGCGAACTTGGTTTCAAAGTTGTCGGCCTTGGTACTTACAGCCGCGAATTTGCGCGCGAAATTCGCGAGGCAGCCGCGCTTTATGATGTCGAGCCCTTCATCAGCGACGATTATCTTGAAGTCGAGGTGGCCATTGCGGCTGCTGCGCCCGAACTCGTGCTCGGCACGCAAATGGAGCGGCATATTGCCAAGCGGCTGCGTGTGCCCTGCGCGGTGATTTCAGCGCCGGTTCACGTGCAGGATTTCCCGGCGCGCTATTCGCCGCATATGGGTTTCGAGGGCGCCAATGTGCTCTTCGACACTTTTGTTCATCCGCTGATGATGGGGCTCGAAGAGCATCTCATCGGCATGTTCCGTGGCGATTTCGAATTCCGCGACGGCGCTACGCCTTCCCATCTGGGACATGGCGGTGGCGACGATGCCGAGGCGAAGGCGCCGACTGTGGCCATTGTCGAAGCGCAAGGCACGTCGCTCGCCTGGACGCTCGATGCTGAAAAAGAGCTACGCAAAATTCCTTTCTTCGTAAGGGGCAAGGCGCGGCGCAACACTGAAAAATATGCACTCGAACGCGGGACGACCCGCATTGATGTGGAGACGCTTTATGAAGCCAAAGCGCATTTCGGCCGCTGACAGCGTGCCCGTGCGCGTGGTGATCGTCACTCTCGACGATCACCTGGCGGGCACGGTCGCACGCGCGCAGAATCTTCTGCGCCGCGATCTGCCGGGGCTGACTTTGTCTCTTCATTCCGCCGCCCAATGGGGCGAGGATGCGGCCGCTCTGGCGCGCTGCAACGAGGATATTGCTGCGGCTGATATTGTCATCGCCACCATGCTCTTCATGGAAGATCATATTAAGGCTGTTTTGCCGGCACTTTCGGCACGTCGCGACACATGCGATGCGATGGTTGTGTGCATGTCGTCTGGCGAAGTCGCTAAACTGACACGCATGGGCAAGTTCACCACCCATTCAAGCGGCGGCCTGCGTGAATTGCTCAAGAAGATGCGCGGCAAGACCGAAAAATCCGGTGTTGCCGGCGCCGATCAAATGAAAATGCTGCGCCGGATCCCGCGTCTGCTGCGTTTCATTCCCGGTGCTGCTCAAGACATCCGCGCTTATTTGCTGACGCTTCAATATTGGCTGGCAGGATCTGACGATAATGTCGCCAATCTCGTAAAAGCGCTCATCAATCGCTATGCAAATGGTCCGCGCAAAGTTTTGCGTGGAGCATTGAAGGTTCCAGATCCCGTCGAATATCCGGAATCGGGTGTTTATCATCCCCGGCTGGAGGGCAGATTTGCAGATAATGCGTCTGCCGTGCGCAAGGTCTCGCAGGGAAAGCGTGGCACGGTTGGCGTGCTGGTCATGCGGTCTTATCTGCTGGCCGGCAATAGCGCCCATTATGATGGTGTGATTGCAGCCCTTGAAGCCAAGGGCCTGTCTGTCATACCCGCTTTTGCCAGCGGGCTTGATGCGCGCATGCCGATCAAGCAGTTCTTTATGGAAGGCGGCAAGACCAAGATTGACGCCATGGTCTCCTTGACCGGCTTCTCGCTTGTGGGCGGCCCGGCCTATAATGATTCAGCTGCAGCTGAAGAAGTTTTGTCCGAACTTGATGTGCCTTATCTGGCGGCTCATCCGGTTGAGTTTCAGACCATCGAGCAATGGCAGCATAATGATCGCGGCCTGATGCCGGTTGAATCGACCATTATGGTTGCGATCCCTGAGCTCGACGGGGCGACGGGTCCGATTGTTTTCGGCGGCCGCAGTCAGTCGGGTGGAACCTGCACGGGTTGTGAGCGCAATTGCCATTTCCCTGCCAGCTCGGGTGGTCGCGATATGCATGTTTGCGCCGAGCGCGCAGAAATGCTCGCCTCGCGCGTCGATCGTCTGGTGGCTCTGCGCAGGTCCGAGCGCGCGCAACGGCGCGTTGGAATTGTTCTGTTCAATTTCCCTCCCAATGCCGGCAATGTCGGCACGGCCGCCTTCCTCTCTGTCTTTGAGAGCCTGCATAATGTGCTGCTCGGCATGAAGGAGCAGGGCTATACGCTCGATATGCCCGCCAGTGCCGATGAATTGCGTGATCTCATGATGAAGGGCAATGCCCAGACTTATGGCGCACAGGCCAATGTGCATGTGCGCATTTCTGCAGATGATCATGTGCGGCGCGAAATTCATCTCAATGCGATTGAGGCGCAATGGGGTCCTGCTCCCGGTCGCCAGCTGAGCGATGGTTCCTCCATTTTCGTGCTCGGGATTCAATTGGGCAATGTCTTCATCGGAGTTCAGCCGGCGTTTGGTTATGAAGGCGATCCGATGCGCCTGCTCTTTGAAAAGGGCTTTGCACCGACTCACGCTTTCTCAGCCTTCTATCGCTGGTTGCGCGAGGATTTTGCTGCTGATGCAGTTCTGCATTTCGGCACTCATGGTGCGCTGGAATTCATGCCGGGCAAACAGGCCGGCATGTCTGGCGCCTGCTGGCCGGATCGCTTGATTGGCGATCTCCCCAACATCTATCTTTATTCCGGCAACAACCCCTCCGAGGGGACGATTGCCAAACGTCGTGCAGCATCCACACTTGTCTCTTATCTGACGCCACCGGTTGCTCAGGCTGGTCTTTATCGCGGACTTGTCGATCTGAAATCCTCGCTTGAGACCTGGCGCGGCCTGGAGCCGGATGCAGTTGAGACTGTGCAACGCTTGGCTCCCGTGATCCAGGCACAGGCAGCAGAATTGAATTTGGCCGAGGCGGAGCCCGCTTGGGCCGATGCCAATGCTGAAATCACCAAACTTTTTGCTCGCGTTCTTGAGCTTGAATATACGCTCATCCCGCATGGCCTGCATGTCGTGGGGCGTGAATTGTCTCAAGAACAGACCATCGACATGCTGGTCTCGTCAGCCGATGCCATGCATGGCGTGCAGCTTTCATCTGAAGATGCGATGAAACTTGTGCAGGGTGGAATGCCGAAGGCGCGTGACGAGAAAGAAACAAAATTGTTTCAGGATCTCACCAAAATTGTCTCCGGTCTTGCACTGCTTCCCGAAGTGCCGGCTATTCTGCGCGCATTGGATGCACGCTATCTGCGGCCAGCACCTGGTGGCGATCTTCTGCATACGCCAGAGGTTTTGCCGACCGGGCGTAATATGCACGGCTTCGATCCTTTCCGCATTCCCAGCGCCTTCGCGATGAAAGATGGCGCGATGCAGGCGCAGATGATCATCGATCGTCATGTTGCCGATGGACATGGACCGCTTCGCACCATTGCTTTCGTCATGTGGGGCACGGATAATCTGAAGACCCAAGGCGTGCCGATTGCCCAAGCGCTTTCGCTGATGGGTGCGCGTCCGCGGTTTGACTCCTATGGCCGATTGAGCGGGGCAGAATTGATCCCGCTCGCAGAGCTGGGGCGTCCGCGTATTGATGTGATGATCACGCTGTCAGGCATTTTCCGGGATCTGATGCCCCTGCAGGTGCGTCTGCTTGCTGAAGCGGCTTGGCTTGCAGCCAGTGCTGATGAGCCAGTGGAGATGAACGCTATTCGCGCTCATGCGCTGGATTATGCAGCCAAACATGGTTGCGATCTGGAAACGGCATCGCTGCGAGTCTTTTCAAATGCCGAGGGTGCCTATGGCGCCAATCTCAATCTGGCGATTGAAAACAGCGTTTGGGAAAACGAGGACGAGCTGGCGGAAATGTATTCGCGCCGCAAGAGCTTTGCCTATGGACGCAATGGTCGTGCGGCACAGCAGCCAGATCTGATGGCATCCGTCATGTCTGAAGTGGATGTTGCCTATCAGAATCTGGAATCGGTTGAGCTGGGTGTGACCACGCTCGATCAATATTTCGACAATTTGGGTGGCATCAGCCGCATGGCGCGTCGCGGCGGGCGCGAGCCGGCGATTTACATCGGCGATCAGACACGCGGCAAAGGCGTCGTACGCACGCTCAACGAACAGGTTTCTCTGGAAACCCACAGCCGCATGCTCAATCCTAAATGGTACGAGGGCCTGCTGAAACATGGCTATGAGGGTGTTCGTCAGATTGAGGCGAGCGTGACCAATGTCATGGGCTGGTCGGCCACGACTGGCGAGGTCGATCAGTGGGTGTATGAGCGCATTGCTCAGACCTACATGCTCGATCCTGAAATGCGCGCGCGGCTTGCGGAACTCAATCCGACCTCTGCCGCGAAACTGGCGGGCCGCCTCATCGAGGCAAATGACCGCAATTATTGGACTCCGGATGATGAAACGCTCGAGGCATTACGCCGCGCAGCGGAAGAAATCGAGGACCGGCTCGAAGGAATCGGGATGGAGATGGCCGCATGAACATTACCGTAAAGCATCCGCCGAGTGTGACGCGCTGCGACGGCGAGGGCAGCGTCCAGGTGCACCTCGATCCGCAGCAAAAGATCGGCAATGCAAGGGTCTTTGCTGTCTATGGCAAGGGCGGCATTGGCAAGAGCACGACGTCATCCAATCTCTCTGTCGCTTTTGCCAAGCTCGGCAAGCGCGTGTTGCAGATCGGCTGCGATCCCAAGCATGACTCGACTTTCACGCTGACAAAGAAACTGATGCCGACCGTCATCGACGTGCTGGAATCGGTAAACTTCCATTCGGAAGAATTGCGGATCGAGGATTTCGTCTTCGAAGGTTATGCAGGCGTGATGTGCGTGGAAGCGGGCGGCCCGCCCGCCGGCACCGGCTGCGGCGGCTATGTTGTCGGCCAGACCGTGAAGCTCCTCAAAGAGCATCATCTGCTGGATGACACAGATGTCGTGATCTTCGACGTTCTGGGTGACGTTGTTTGCGGCGGCTTTGCAGCGCCGCTGCAGCATGCCGAACGCGCGCTCATTGTCGCGGCCAATGATTTTGACTCGATTTTCGCGATGAACCGCATTGTTGCGGCGATTGGCGCCAAATCGAAAAACTACAAGGTTCGCTTGGGCGGCGTGATTGCCAATCGCAGTGCGGCGACCGATCAGATCGACAAATTCAATGCTGCGGCGGGCCTGAAAACCATCGCACATATTCCCGATCTCGATGACATTCGTCGCTCGCGCCTGAAAAAGGCGACGCTTTTCGAAATGGAGCCGACGCCCGCCATTCTGGCCGTGCAGCAGGAATATTTGCGGCTCGCGCAATCCCTCTGGGATGGCAATGAGGAATATAGCGGCACGGCGCTGAAGGACCGTGACATCTTCGATCTTCTGGGGTTCGACTGATGGCCGGCACACTCTCCTATCGCGAAAGACTGGGTGCGATCGAAACCTATTTCGATCGCACGGCGGTCGATGCGTGGGCGCGACTGACTTCGGATGCGCCGGTCGGTCGCATTCGCGCGACCGTGCGCGCCGGTCGCGAGGAGATGCGCAATCGGCTTCTGTCCTGGTTGCCGGATGATTTGCGTGGCTGCCGCCTGCTCGATGCAGGCTGCGGCACAGGCGCTTTTGCCGTCGAGGCCGCCCAGCGCGGTGCGGAGGTTGTGGCCGTCGATATTGCGCCCAATCTCATCGCACTTGCCAATGAGCGCCTGCCCAAAAGCCTGGGCGCCGGGCGGATCGATTTTCGCGTCGGTGACATGGCCGATCCCGCCTTGGGCTCGTTCGATTATGTCGTGTCGATGGATGCGCTCATTCATTACGCGCCGGGCGATGCAGTGGCTGCATTGTCGGCGCTGGCTCAACGGACGCGTCGCGCCATGGTCGTGACCTTTGCGCCGCGCACGCCTTTGCTGGCCGCCATGCATATGGCTGGGCAATTCTTCCCCCGCAGCGATCGCTCGCCGGCGATCATTCCGGTGGCGCAAGATGCCCTTGTGGCCTCCATTCGGGGTGAAAAAGGTCTTGCCGATTGGCGCGTCGGGCGCATGCATCGCGTCTCGCGCGGCTTCTATATTTCTCAGGCTCTGGAGGTCGCACGCACATGATCGCGCAAAGACCTCGAATGGCTGATGTCTGGCGGAGCGTGGGTACACGCTTTCTGCCTTTCGCGGATGCGGCTTCTGCCGATTTGCCGCTCGGTCGTTTGTTGCGTCTTTCGTTGTTTCAGGTGTCCGTCGGCATGGCCATGGCGCTGATCGTCGGCACGCTGAACCGCGTCATGATTTTGGAGCTTGGTCTGCCGGCTTGGCTGGTTGCAGGCGCTGTAGCCCTGCCATTGACTTTAGCGCCCCTGCGTCCGCTGATTGGTTTCCGTTCCGATCATCATCGCAGCGTGCTCGGCTGGCGTCGCGTGCCTTATCTTTGGATGGGCTCGCTGCTGGCCTTCGGCGGCTTCTCGATCATGCCCTTTGCCTTGCTGATCATGTCGGGCGATACGACGGGACCTGTGTTTATCGGTCATATTGCTTCGGTCGCCGCCTTCCTTCTTGTCGGGGCAGGGATTCAGACGGTGCAGACGGCCGGTCTGGCGCTTGCCGCCGATCTTTCGCCCGTTGAAAAGCGTCCGCGCGTTGTTGCTCTGATGTATGTCATGCTGCTGGTTGGCATGGTGGGCAGCGCCTTCCTGTTCGGTTTCCTTCTGCAAGATTTCAATCCGGTAAAACTCATCCAGGTCGTTCAGGGCGTTGCGCTGGCAACCGTCATTTTGAATTTCATCGCCGGATGGAAGCAGGAAGCGCGCGATCCGGCGCGCACCAAGGGTCGGAGCGCCGATCAGCCCGATTTCCGCGCCAGCTGGAAAACTTTGATCCAGGCTCCGCGCGCGCGTCGCTTTCTTGTGGGCGTTGCGCTGGGGACAGCGGCCTTTTCCATGCAGGATATTGTGCTTGAACCCTATGGCGGGGAAGTGCTCCAGCTCTCTGTTTCAGGCACTTCTGTGCTCACTGCGCTTCTGGCTGGCGGATCTCTGGCTGCCTATGCATTGGCTGCGCGTCTGATGGGGCGCGGTGCCGATGCCTATCGGCTTGCTGGATATGGGGCACTGCTGGGCCTTCCCGCTTTCGCGCTTGTCATTATCGCTGGCGCTTTCGGTTCGCCTCTTCTTTTTCAGACCGGTGTCTCGCTCATCGGTTTTTCCGGCGGGCTTTATGCGGTTGCCACGCTTGTCGCTGCGATGGGCATTGATGAGCAGGGCTCGCACGGTCTGGCGCTCGGCGCTTGGGGCGCGGTGCAGGCCAGCGCTGCCGGTCTTGCCATGTTCCTTGGCGCTCTCATTCGAGACGGTGTTTCAGCATTGGCTGAAACGGGCTTTTTCGGTTCGGTGCTTAATCCGGCCTGGTCGGGTTATGGCGCTGTGTATCACCTCGAGCTTTTGTTGTTGTTTCTCACCCTTGCCGCTATCGGCCCGCTCGCACGTCATGCGCGCGCGGATCGGCAGCGGTCCGGTTTCGGCCTAGCCGAAATGCCTCGCTGATCAGAAGGAGCACTTGCAATGATCGGCTATAATATCGACCTCGCCACCGCAGTTCTTTATGTCTTCTGGCTGTTCTTTGCAGCCTTGATCCTGTACTTGCATCAGGAAAACAAGCGCGAGGGATATCCGCTTGTTCAGGAGGATCCGAATTCCCGCACGCCCGTGCTCGGATTTCCCGCCCCTCCGCCTTCCAAGACGTATCTCATGCCGCATGGCGAGAGCGTGCTTGTGGAGGGTGGTCGCCCTGACAATCGCCCGATCAATGCAACGCCGGTTTCGCGCTATCCGGGTTCCCCGCTTGAGCCCAATGGCAATCCCATGTTGGCTTTCGTAGGCCCCGGCTCTTATGCGGAACGTGCCGATCATCCCGATCACGCTTTCGACGGGCAGGTCAAGATCGTGCCCTTGCGTGTTGCAACCGATTACTTTGTCGCCAAGGAAGATCCGCAGCCTGTGGGCATGAAGGTCAAGGGCGCTGATGGCGTCGTTGGCGGCACGGTCAAGGATGTCTGGATCGACCGTTCAGAATATATCGCGCGCTATTTCGAGATCGAACTGCCGAATGGTGCAGGATCCGTTCTGGTGCCCCACAATTTCTGCCGCGTCGATGGTGACAAGCGCGAGATTCGTGTTGCTGCCGTTCATGGCGAACATTTCGCCATCGCGCCGCGGACGAAAAACCCCGATCAGGTCACTCTGCTCGAGGAAGACAAGATCTCCGGCTTCTACGGCGCGGGTACGCTTTACGCTAATCCGCAGCGGAAGGAACCCATCGTATGAGCGAGCACGAGTTCGAGCCGGTTCCCGGCCTTCCCGAGCATCTGCCGAAAGACGAACGACTCCTCTGGCAGGGGCAGCCGCATTGGCGGCCCCTCGCCATGCGCGCCTTTCGGCTGCGTGAGGTGATGATCTATTTCGCTTTGCTGATGGTTTGGCAGGTGGTTTCCGGCTTGTCCGATGGTTCGGGCGCGCTGGTTGCTCTTCAAAATGCCATTTCTCTGGTGCCTTTGGCGCTGGCAGCCGTCGCTTTGCTGATCGGTCTTGCTTATGCATCGGCGCAAACAACGCTTTATTCGATCACGGATCGCCGGATTGTCCTGCGCATCGGCATGGCTTTGCCGGTGACGCTGAACATTCCTTTCGCTGTGATCGATGGTGCGGGCGTTGCGACATATCGCGATGGCAGCGGCGATATTGCCATGCAATTGCGCAAGGACGACCGGCTTGCCTATCTGGTTCTCTGGCCGCATGTGCGCCCTTGGCGCTATACGCGGCCTGAGCCCATGCTGCGCGGCATTGCAAATTCGCAAGAAGTTGCAGAGCTGCTTTCAAATGCGCTCGCGGGTGCTTCGGCAAAGCCGATCCATGTGTCCAGCAGCACTGTCGCGCAAGACCTGCGTGGCAATCCAGCGCCATTGGCTTCGTGAGGATATAATGGGCGAGATATTTGCAGGCCAAGGCGCTCCAAAACACCTGCTTCATGCGGGCGCGGCGATCGTTGCCGTTTCCCTCATCTTTGCAGGTGTGGCGCGCTACACGGATTTTGGTTCCATGCGTGTGAAGCACGCGCCGGTAACAGAATCCGCGAGCCTGCGTTTTCTCGACAATCAGGGAGGCGGCGTTCGGGTTGAGACCGAAGGCGGCCAAACGATCGCACAATTTGGCGTTGGCGAAGGTGGTTTTTTACGGGGCGTGATGCGCGGGCTTGCCCGCGATCGTCGCTCGCGCGATGCTGGTTCGGACATTGGCTTTGAACTGGCACGTCGCGCCGATGGAAAAATAACACTCACAGACCCGGTCAGCGGGCGTGTCATAGAGCTCGATTCATTCGGGCCGACAAATGCAGGACTTTTCGCAGGACTACTTGAAAAAGCGGGGGACAAAAAATGATCGGCTCACGCAAGACGCACGATATTCCGTGCACGGTTGAGATCGCGCAGACGCCAGACAGCCTGCGAGCCTATGTCACTCTTGAGGGCAGGGATCCGGGGCCGGGCGACAAGGTGATTGTCCATGGTGCGCCGACCAGGATCGGCTTCGGCGAACAGGGTGTTTTCCATTGTACCGCGACGATTATTCATGCCGGCCCCATCGGCCGCATGACGACCAGGTTCTTGTCGTATCTTGAACTCACCGAACTTTACGAGATCGGTTTTTCTGCTGGGAGCGCATCATGATTCCGATGGAAGGTGGCGGCGCCAATGTGGCCGTAAAATCCGTTCTGGAAGAAACCATTCTCACGCCGCGCTTCTATACGACCGATTGCGAAGCGATGAACAAGCTCGACATTTCATCCGTACAGACGGAATGGGATGCGATGATGAACGAGATGCGCGAAGACCGGAACAAGGACCACTTCAAGCGCACCGATGAATTCAAAATGGACATGTCGCAATTGCCCGAAGGGCTGCGCCGTGACTTTGTTGATTTTCTCGTCAGCTCTCTGACGTCGGAATTTTCTGGCTGCGTTCTTTATGCCGAGATCAAGAAGCGCATCACCAATCCGGAAATTCGCGATCTCTTCGCCTTTATGGCGCGCGATGAATCCCGCCACGCCGGTTTCATCAATGAGGTGCTGAAAGATTTCAACATCGGCATCGATCTTGGCTTTCTCGCGCGGGCGAAGAAATACACCTATTTCCAGCCGAAATTCATCTTCTATGCGACCTATCTGTCAGAGAAGATCGGCTATGCGCGATACATCACCATTTATCGGCATTTCGAGCGTCATCCCGAAAAACGCTTTCATCCAATTTTCAAATGGTTTGAAAATTGGTGCAATGACGAGTTCCGTCATGGCGAGGCTTTCGCACTCGTGATGCGTGCCAATCCGAAGCTTCTCGAAGGCCGCAACAAATTGTGGATCCGTTTCTTCCTGCTTGCAGTCTACGCAACCATGTATGTGCGAGATCACATGCGGAGCGATTTTTATGAAGCGCTCGGGCTTGACCCACAATCCTATGACCGCAAGGTCATCCATCTGTGCTCGGAAATCACCAAGCAGGTGTTCCCGTTCACGATCGATCTCGACAATGAAGCGATCTGGCAGGGTTTTGAGCGTCTGCGCCGCATCAGCGAAGCGACACAGGCAGCCAAGCAGCAGGGCGGCATTTCCGGCTTTGTGAAACGCAGTTTCCTGTCGGTCTCAGGAGCCGTTACTTTCGCGCGCCTGTTCATGACGCCAGTCCGCAACCATGAACTGCCGAAGCAGGTCGCTCTGCAACCGGTCTGGTAGGAGAAGATGTTGCTCGCCTGCAGCCTCGCAGCTCTTTACGGCCTGTTCGTCTGGTGGTTTGCCACCGGCGCCATCCTTTATCTGGATGGTTTGCCCAAGCGCACCTTCCCGGCAAGCATGCTGGCGATGACCGTTTTGGCCGGGGCGGGGCTTGTCGCCGTCTATCAATCGCGTTTCGATGCCGGGCCCGTTGGCGCCTATCACGCCTTTACGGGCGCGCTGGCCGTCTGGGCCTGGAACGAAATGGCCTTTCTCACCGGATGGATCACCGGCCCGCGCCGGGTTGCGGCAAGCGCCAATGCCCGCGGTCTGGAGCGGGCGGCGCAAGCCACATCGATGATCATCTGGCATGAAGCGGCCATTCTGATCGGATTTTGCGCGCTCTGGGCGGCAGCCTCGGGCGGGGAGAATCGTCTGGCGGTTTACTCCTATGGCCTTCTCTGGGCCATGCGCCTGTCTTCCAAGTTCAATATCTTTCTCGGGGTCCCGAATGCGCCGGTCTCATTCCTGCCGGAGCGCCTGCGGCATCTCGCCAGTTGTTTTAGGGAGCGGCCTATGAATGGTCTCTTCCCGATCGTCGTGACGATCGCCACGGCCGGTCTCGCGCTGCTCATCCAGCGCGCAATCGGCGCGGCCAGCGAGGGGGAGGCTATTGCCTATACCTTGCTTTCCGTGTTCATGGCGCTCGCCATCCTTGAACATTGGTTTCTCGTCCTGCCCTGGCAGTCCGAAAAACTCTGGAAGTGGGGCATGCGGTCCCATCATTCTCGCCTGCCCGTAGAGGCGCCGCTGGCCGGCGTCGCCCTTTCTTCCTATGCTGATGCCCGTACCAAGGGGAGCCTGTGATGAATTACGAAGCCTTTTTTTCCGGGCAACTCGACGGGCTCCGCCGCGAGGGTCGCTATCGCGTTTTCGCTGACCTCGAGCGTCATGCGGGCTCATTCCCGAAAGCGACCTATCACGGGCCGCAGGGCAAACGTCAGATCACGGTCTGGTGTTCAAACGATTATCTCGGCATGGGCCAGCATCCGGCGGTCCTTTCTGCCATGCATCAGGCGCTGTATTCGGCTGGCGCCGGGGCAGGCGGTACGCGCAACATTTCGGGCACGACGCATCAGCATGTCCTGCTTGAGCGCGAGCTTGCCGATCTGCACCACAAGGAATCGGCACTGCTCTTCACCTCCGGCTATGTCTCCAATTGGGCAACGCTTGGCACTTTGGCTGCCGGCCTGCCCGATTGCGTCGTCATTTCGGATGAGGGCAATCATGCTTCGATGATCGAGGGCGTGCGCCATGCGCGCTGCGAGAAGCGGATTTTCAAACATAACGATCCGCGCGATCTGGAACGCAAGCTTGCCGATATCGATCCGGCCCGCGCCAAGCTGGTCATGTTCGAAAGCGTCTATTCGATGGATGGCGATATTGCCCCCATCGCCGAGCTCTGCGATGTCGCCGATGCCTATCAAGCCATGACCTATCTCGACGAGGTTCATGCGGTTGGCATGTATGGTCCAAGGGGCGGCGGCATTGCCGATCGCGATGGTCTGAGCCACCGCCTGACTGTCATTGAGGGCACATTGGCCAAAGCCTATGGCGTGATGGGCGGTTATATTGCTGCCTCCGCCGCGCTTTGCGATTATGTCCGCTCTTTCTCGTCAGGCTTTATTTTCACGACGGCCATTCCCCCGGCGCTCGCAGCCGGTGCTTGCGCTTCCGTGAAACATCTCAAAAATTCGTCGCATGAGCGCTCGCGTCATCAAGATCGCGTGCGCCGTCTGCGCGACGGTCTCGATCGTCTGTCGATTCCCCATCTCCACAATCCTAGCCATATCGTTCCGGTCATGGTCTGCGATCCGGTACTCTGCAAGACGATCTCGGATCGGTTGATGGATGAATTCGGCGTCTATATCCAGCCGATCAATTATCCGACTGTGCCGCGTGGCACGGAGCGTCTGCGCATCACGCCATCGCCTCTGCATTCGGATGCCGATATTGAACATCTGCTCCACGCGCTCGATGCGATCTGGACCAGCATGGGCATTGCGCGCGCTGTGGTCGATGCCAATCATCCCCTGGCCCAGCTCTGCCCGGTTGCCGGACCGCTGCAGATGGACCCCGCCGATGTCGGCGTCGATGCCTGCCCCTTCATTGGCGACAAGCCATTGGTCGAGGGCGAAAATGCCGAGGCGGTCGAGGCCTGATATTCAGCCTCGGCATTGCAAGGGGCGTAGCGACGAAGCGATCCATCGCGCTTGGTGGATGGTTGCTCGTCGCACGCATGGAGCGATCCCGTTATGTCGGAATTCGCATTTTTGCCGGAAGCCATTCTCGCGCTTGTCGCGCTTGAATGTGCCGCGCTCATCTATTGGCGATTGAAGCGGGGCAGGGGGCCAGCCCCTCTCGATATTGTCGCAAATCTTGCAGCAGGTGCATGTCTTTTGCTGGCCGTGCGGGCGGCGCTTCTGGGTGATGCGGCAATGCTGCTCGTCTTTCTGGCAGCCTCCGGCCTCGCGCATGTTTTCGATCTCATGCGCCGCTGGAAATAACCGGCCACATTATATCGCGTCAGCGCGCAGCAATTTCCGCTTTCAGCGCTTTTGAAACGCGCTGCGCATCGGCTGCCGGCAGAGGCAGGTAGCGGGCACCAAGATCTTCGGCGAGTTTTCGCGCGCGCGGTTGCGGGCGCGGAGATGTATCGACCAGCAGGCTGGCAATTGAGCGCGCGCGCACATGTTTGGCCATTGCGCTTGCATCTTCCTCTGCCTGCGCGCGATTGCCGATCCCCTCGCGCGTCACATTGGCCTGGCCGTCGGTAAAGAAAACGAGGATCGGCGTATCGCCGCGCCGCGCAATGGATTCCGCAAGCTCGCTTGCCATTGCAATGCCCGATGCCAGCGGCGTGCCGCCCCCGCCCGGCAATTGCGCCAATTGCTTGCGCACCCGTGCCAGCGAACGCGTGGGCGCAAGCAGCAATTCTGCACTGCGTCCCCGGAAGGAGATCAAGGCCGCCTCGTCGCGGCGCACATAGCATTCGGCGAGCAGCAATTGCACGGCGCCTTTGGCTTCCGCCAGACGATGCAAAGCTGATGAGCCCGAAGCATCGACAACAAAAATGGTCGCCACACGTGTGCGCTCGGCCATGCGTTTGATGCGCATATCTTCCTTGCGCATCAGGATGGGAGGCGCTTTCGCATCGGGCGCGAGCAGGCGTCGTCGCAAGACCTGTTGGGGCGCGGCTGCGCGCAATGTATCGATCAAGGCAAGCCGCGCGCCGCCAGATAATTCGCCGGGACGCGAACCGATAGGGCGCCCGCGCCGCAAAGTGCGACGCACGAGGCCGCTCTTGCCGCCCGACGATCCCCGTTTTGGCGGCGTGCCGGCCACAAGCGCTTTCAGAAGATCTGGGGGCAGCGCGGCGCGCACAGCATCCATCAGATTTTCCTCGCCCTGTGGCGTCGATGTGTTCTCATCTTCGGGCGTTTCGTTTTGCGCCTCATCGGGCGCTTCATCGGGTGGGTTGTCTTTGCTCTCGGCCTTTTCGGGCGGCGGTTCGCTTTGATCTTCGAGGGGCGGCAATTGTCGTGCGCGCGGAGCCAGGACGAGCCGCACGGCGGTCAGCAGATCTTCCTTTGCAATCGCTTCGCGTCCGGCCAGAACTGCACAAATGCGCGCAACATGCAGAGCATGCAGACAGGCGCGGATGGAATCGATGCCGAAAGCAGCAGCGGTCTCGACAAGGCTGCTGACATGTTCTGCGCCGGATTCGACGTGCATCAAGGATTGGCGCGCGCGGGCAATCGCCTTTGCATTGGGTGCAGTGTCGAGATCGTCGAGAAGATCGGCTTTGCGCTCATCGAGCAAAAGAGCTGTGCGGTCGAGAATTGCTGCGGAGATGCTTTCATCCTCTTCGCTCTCATCAAGCGCCAGAAGACCGAAATGTGCGGGGGCGGCAATCTTCAATCCTTCGCGCTGGGCGATGAATTCGCCGCGATCCATGGCTGCGACAACATTGGCGACATGGCTCGCCGGCATGCGTTCGCACATGGGCGCGATGAGAATTCCGCCATGGGCGTCTGCCAGCAATCCGCGCATGGCGATGGGGCGGCCCATTGCCAAAGTCGCGCCAAGATCGAGCCCGCCGAGGAGCCGGTCATCGGATATGGATGGCGGCATGCGGCGCAGCGGCATGTCGGGCGGCAGAAGTTTTTTTACATGGTCCAGAAAAGCCTCGCGCGGCGGCCCGGCTCTGCCGCGATAGACAAGGCCCCCGACACCTGCGGGATCGACTGCAAAAATGGCAGCGGCCAGTCCCGCGCTCATGCAGGCAAGACCTCATCGAGCGCACGCGCGACGCGCACGCCGGTGTCGACTTCGTCCAGCACATTGCGGCGCAGACGATGGCGCAAAGCGAGAGGCGCCACGCGGCGCACATGTTTGTCAGATACTTTTTTCGCACCATCGAGAGCCGCAGCGGCACGCGCAGCGCGGATCAGCGTAATCTCGCCGCGAATGCCGTCTGAGCCCAAAGTCATGCAGAGTTGCACGGCGCGTTCCATCACATCGTCCGGCACGTCTATATCATGGATCAGCGTCTGCGCTTTCTTGATGCGGCGACGGATTTTTTCTTCTTCCTTCTGCCATTGCGCGATGAAAGCGGCGCGGTCGCGCTCGAAAGCATCGCGACGGCGCACGACTTCGATGCGGCTTTCGAGATCGCGCGGTGTTTTGACTTCGAGGCAAAGACCGAAACGGTCGAGCAATTGCGGCCGCAATTCGCCTTCTTCAGGATTGCCTGAGCCCACCAGCACGAAACGCGCCGGATGGCGCAGGCTGAACCCTTCGCGTTCGACAACATTCTCGCCCGAGGCCGTGACATCGAGCAAGAGATCGACGAGATGATCCTCGAGCAGGTTCACTTCGTCGATATAGAGAAAGCCGCCATGGGCGCGTGCCAGCAGGCCCGGTTCGAATTTCTTTTCGCCCCCGGCCAAAGCGCGTTCAATGTCGAGCGCACCGGTAATCCGGTCTTCTGTCGCGCCCAGCGGCAGATCGACAACGGGCATGGGTTCAAGCTGCAGCTTGGGTGTGGCATTGGGTCCGCAGGACTCGCATAATCCAGCGCTGCGCTCAGGCGTACATTGATAGGCGCAACCGGCAATCACGTGTCGCTTGGGGAGCAAAGCTGCAAGCGCGCGAACGGCGGTCGATTTGCCGGTGCCGCGGTCGCCGAAGACGAGCACGCCCCCAACGCCTTGATCGACAGCGGCGATCAGCAGGGCGGTTTTCATGTCTTCTTGGCCAACGATTGCGGCAAAGGGGTAGACGAGGCGCATTGGGACGGCTTCCAGTCAATTTGACATATTCATGTGTCAAACTGTCTGATCATTGCTGGAAGATCAACGGCTTTGGTGAAGCCGGAAGGGATCGGATGAGTTTTTCGGATGTTTTTCCTCTGCTGGTCTTCCTCGGGCTGAATATGGCGGCTGCGTCCAGCGGCGCCTTTTTCATGCCGGGTCAATGGTATGAAGATCTCAAAAAGCCGCGGTGGCGACCGCCGAACTGGTTGTTTGCGCCCGCATGGACGGTTCTCTTCCTCATGATCGCAGTCTCCGGCTGGCGGATTTTCGAGGCTCGCGGTCTCGCGGCTTGGCCGGAACTGGCCTTGTATCTGGGGAGCCTTGGGCTGAACGGGGCCTGGTCCTGGCTGTTTTTCGGCAGGCGCCGGCCAGATCAGGCCTTTTTCGAACTTGTGGCCCTGTGGTTGTCCATTGCCGCCATGATTGTGGTTTTCCTGCCTATCGACCGGACGGCGGGCCTGTTGCTGGTTCCCTATCTCTGCTGGGTTACTTTTGCAGGGGCGCTCAACTTTGCGATCTGGCGGCTCAATCGTGAGGATATTTTGGGCAAGACCCCATGATCGAGGGGATTTCAGATTTCGCTCTGGCAGTCTGATTTGTGCTCTCGCGACGGGCGGCTGCCAGATGGCGGCGCGCGCCGTCCCGGCCTGAAACAGGTCCGCTTTTGTCGAAACCTCGCCTGCTGATTTAGCAGAATTTAACCTTTCTCCGGAACGCGGGATTAAAACTTGCCGCGCATCATGGGTGCACGACGGTGCAATGTCCGGCATGGTCCGGGTGAGCGGCATGAGGCCAGTCCGTCGTACTGGTGAGAGCCCAGTATGTCCCTCTGTTTCCTGAACGGGACATAGCTCATGACAAGCTTACTCACGAATGCTTCGGCCATTACGGCGCTTCAGAATCTGAATGCGACCAACCGGGCGATGCAGACGACGCAGGACCGTATTTCAACGGGCATGCGTGTCTCCACCGCTGCGGATAATGCGGCCTATTGGTCCATCGCAACCACGATGCGATCCGATAATGCCGCCCTGTCCACCGTCAAGGATGCGCTCGGTATGGGCGCGGCCACGGTCGATGTCGCCTCGGCGGCGTTGAAAACGACGTCCGATCTGGTCACGCAGATCAAGTCGAAACTCGTTGCCGCCCGCCAGCCCGGCATCGACCGGGCCAAGGTGCAGGCGGAAATCACCCAGCTCCAGGACCAGATCCAGAGCGTGGCGGATTCCTCGACCTTCTCGGGCCAAAACTGGCTTGCGGTGGATTCGTCCGCGACGGGCTATAATGGCACCAAAGCCATTGTCGGATCTTTCACGCGTTCCGGCACGAGCGTCGCCATCGGCACGATCGATGTGGATGTGTCGAAGGTTGCCCTTTTCGACAAAGGTGCGTCGGGCGAGGGCATTATCGACAAGGCACGCACGTCCGGATCGACCAGCAATGTCAAGGTCAGCGATCTCGACATTTCATCGCTTACGGATTCAAGCGCGGACCAGACGACCTTGACCAATTACATCAACATTGTCGATGCGGCGATGACCGACATCACCACTGCGGCCAGCGATCTTGGCGCCGTGAAAACCCGGATCGGAATGCAATCCGAATTCGTCTCCAACCTGATGGATGCCGTCACAAAAGGTGTCGGCCAATTGGTCGATGCCGACATGAATGCCGAGTCGACGCGCCTGCAGGCGCTGCAGGTCCAGCAACAGCTCGGCGTGCAATCGCTGAGCATTGCCAACCAGTCGAGTCAGCAGATCCTGTCGCTGTTCCGCTAGACGACGTCTTCGCCAAACCAGCCCGCGGCCAGTGCTGCGGGCGGGATTCTTGCGACATCCTTCAATCGCGGTTCCAGCGCGAGAATCCGGCCCCTGAAAGGTTCCAGACGCTTGATCCGCAGCGCGAAGAAGCGCAGAAGGGCAGGCATGGAAGACACCGCCAAAACCCCGGACACAAATGCCGGCCGCACGGTTGGCAAGCTCGAACTTTTTATGGGCTTTGCCGAAATGGCGCTGGGCGGCTTTGGCGGCGTGGCGACCATGGCGCGCCATGTCATTGTCGATCGCCGGCGCTGGATGTCCGAGCGCGAATATGCCGAGGTGATCGGCATGGGGCAGATCCTGCCGGGCGGCAATATTCTGAATATGTCCGTCATGGTCGGTGACCGTTTTCAGGGGCCGCTGGGCGCCGTGATCGCCCTTTCCGGCCTGATGATCATTCCGATCCTGATCCTGATCGGCCTGACCATGGTCTATGAGCTTTTCGCCGCCAATGCCGATGTGCAGGCGGCGACCATTGGGGCAGGGGCGGCTGCGGCGGGTCTGGTCATCGGCATGGGAATCAAAATGGGTCGCAATCTGCGGCTGGAGCCCATGCATCTGGGTTTTGCGGTTGCGACTTTCCTCGCCATGGGCGTGCTGCGTCTGCCCTTCGTCGGGACCATTCTTGTGCTCGCGCCCATCTGTTTTGCTGCGACCTGGTGGAGGCGGCGCAAATGACCGAATCGCCTCTGATCAAACTGGCCGTCACCTTTGGTGCCCTCTCGCTGGTCTCGGTGGGGGGCGCCCCGGCCATGATGCCGGAAATCCACCGTCTGTCGGTCGAGGTGCACCCTTGGCTGACCAATGCGGAATTCGCCCGCGATTTTGCCTTGTCCCAGACGGCGCCGGGGCCGAATTTCATGATGATCTCGCTCGTCGGCTGGCGCGTGGCGGGGCTTGAGGGGCTTTTGGCTGCGACGCTTGCCGCCGTTATTCCCTCCAGCATCATCGCTTTACTGGTTGGACGGCTCTATGTCCGGCTGGCCCGGCAGGACTGGTTCCCGGTGCTTCAACTGGCTTTGCCGCCGATTGTTCTGGGCCTGATCGTGGCGAGCGGCGTGGTAACGGCGCAGGCAGCCGTCTCAGGGGCTTTGGGCGTTGGAATTGTCATTGCCTCGGCCTCCTTCATCGCCCTCACAAAGTATAATCCGCTCTATGCCATCGCCGGCGGGACGCTGATCGGACTGGTCGCGGGCCGGCTCGGCTTCCTCTAGGGCAGACCTTGCGGGCCATGTGATCCGACACATTCTTGCCACGTAAGACGTGCAGGGAACCCCTCTGACACCTTGCGCCCTTCGCTGCGCTGCGATACTCCTCCGCCCGTCTCGCAGGCCTTTGCCATCCGGATTCCGGATCGGGGAAGAGCTCTGCCGACAGCCTGGATTTCTGCAGCACTCGGGTCAGCGCATGTCGAGCCTTCTGTCAGACTACCTGCCGCTTGTGATCTTCATCGCCGTAGCCGGCGGTATTTCCGCAGCTTTGCTGGTGGCTCCTTTCGTTGTCGCCTATTCCAAGCCAGATCCCGAGAAATTGTCGGCCTATGAATGCGGCTTCAACGCATTCGACGATGCCCGCATGAAATTCGACGTGCGGTTCTATCTGGTGTCGCTGCTCTTCATCATTTTCGACCTTGAAGTGGCCTTTCTCTTCCCCTGGGCCGTGGCCTTCAACGATATCGGCCTGTTCGGCTTCTGGTCGATGATGGTCTTCCTCGGCGTGCTGACGATCGGCTTCATCTATGAGTGGAAGAAGGGAGCCCTAGAGTGGGATTGATGGATAACGCCCCGCAGACTCTCGTCGCTCAGGCCCCGCGCGGGATTCTCGATCCCGCCACCGGCAAGCCGGTCGGCGCGACAGATCCTTTTTTCGTCAATGTCTCGGACCAGCTCGCCGATCGCGGTTTCCTTCTGACCTCGGTCGATGATCTCATTGCCTGGTCGCGCACCGGCTCGCTGATGTGGATGACCTTCGGTTTGGCGTGTTGCGCGGTCGAGATGATGCAAATGTCGATGCCGCGCTATGATGCCGAGCGTTTCGGCTTTGCCCCTCGCGCCTCGCCACGCCAGTCGGACGTCATGATCGTCGCCGGCACGCTGACCAATAAAATGGCTCCCGCGCTTCGCAAGGTCTACGACCAGATGCCGGAGCCGCGCTACGTCATCTCCATGGGCTCCTGCGCCAATGGCGGCGGCTATTATCATTATTCATATTCGGTGGTGCGCGGCTGCGATCGCATCGTGCCGGTCGACATTTATGTCCCCGGCTGCCCGCCTTCCGCCGAAGCGCTGCTCTATGGCGTGCTTCTTCTGCAGAAGAAGATCCGCCGCACGGCCACGATCGAACGCTGAGGATTAAAATGGCTGTTGAGACCGAGGTTCCAGCAGGTGAGGCGAATGTGCAATCCGCCGTGGCGGAAGCTGCGCGCGCCGCGCTTGGCGCGCTCGCGCTTGACATGCGCGAGGCCTTCGGCGAGGTCACCGTCATTGTTGCGCGCGGCACGATTGTCGACGCTTTGATGAAACTTCGCGACGAGCCGACCTGCCTGTTCAAATGTTTTATCGACATTACGGCGGTCGATTATCCCTCGCGCGAAGAGCGTTTCGAGATTGTCTATCATCTGCTCTCGCCGCGCCATAACACCCGCATCCGGGTGAAATGCACGACCGATGAGATGAACCCGGTTCCCTCAGCCATTCCGGCCTTCCCGGCGGCCAATTGGTACGAGCGCGAAACCTACGACATGTTTGGCGTGTTTTTCTCCGGTCATCCGGATCTGCGCCGCATGCTCACCGATTACGGCTTTGAGGGCCATCCTTTGCGCAAGGATTTCCCGATGTCGGGCTTTGTCGAAGTTCGCTACGACGATGACCAGAAGCGCGTGGTCTATGAGCCCGTGCGCCTCAATCAGGAATTCCGCCAATTCGATTTCCTCTCGCCATGGGAGGGCGACACGCCCTACCGGCTGCCCGGTGACGAGAAGGCCGAACGCTCATGAACGATCACAACACGCGCAATTTCTCGATCAATTTCGGCCCGCAGCATCCGGCCGCGCATGGCGTTCTGCGCCTTGTGCTTGAGCTCGATGGCGAAGTGGTGGAACGCGTCGATCCGCATATCGGCCTGCTGCATCGCGGCACCGAAAAGCTGATGGAAGCACGCACCTATCTGCAGAATGTACCTTATTTCGACCGGCTCGATTATGTCGCGCCGATGAATCAGGAACATGCTTTCTGCCTCGCAATCGAGAAGCTGCTCAATGTGCAGGTGCCGCGCCGTGCGCAGCTGATCCGCGTGCTTTATTCGGAAATCGGCCGCCTTCTGTCGCATCTTCTCAATGTGACGACGCAGGCGATGGATGTCGGCGCACTCACGCCCCCCCTCTGGGGTTTTGAGGAGCGCGAAAAGCTCATGGTCTTCTATGAGCGCGCCTCGGGCTCGCGCATGCATGCCAATTATATTCGGCCAGGCGGTGTCGCGCGCGATCTCACGCCGGCGCTGATCGACGATATCGAGGCTTTCTGCGATCCCTTCCTCAATGTGGTGGACGATCTCGAAGCGCTCTTCATCGACAATCGCATTTTCAAACAGCGCAATGTCGACATCGGCATTGTCTCGCTGGAAGAATGCTGGGCCTGGGGCTTTTCGGGCGTGATGGTGCGCGGCTCGGGTGCGGCCTGGGATCTGCGGAAGTCGCAGCCCTATGAATGTTACGAAGAAATGGACTTCGACATTCCGGTCGGCAAAAATTGCGACAATTACGACCGCCAGGTCATTCGCATGGAAGAGATGCGGCAATCGGTGCGCATCATGCGCCAATGCATTGCCAAATTGCGCGAGCCCGCAGGGCAGGGGCCGGTCAGCGTCGTCAACAACAAGATCTCGCCGCCCTCGCGCGCGCAGATGAAGCGTTCGATGGAAGCGCTCATCCATCACTTCAAACTCTATACGGAAGGCTTCCACGTGCCGGCTGGCGAAGTCTATGCAGCGGTGGAAGCGCCCAAGGGCGAATTCGGCGTCTATCTCGTCTCCGATGGAACGGACAAGCCCTATCGCTGCAAGATCCGCGCGCCGGGCTTTGCGCATTTGCAGGCGATGGATTTCATGTGCCGCAAGCACATGCTGGCCGACGTGTCGGCCATTCTGGGTTCTCTCGATATCGTCTTTGGCGAAGTGGACCGGTGATGATGATCACGTTCGGACATGGCGCACATGACATGTGCAAGGGGAGGATGGCATGAGCTGGTTGCGTCCCGATGCGCGCGAACGCCTGAGCGAGGCCACTCGCTTCCTGCCGTTGACGGTTTTCATCCTCGTGGCGAGCTGCGTTCTCTTCGACCTTCTCGCCAACCGTCCGATGTTCTGGACATCGGATGAAGGTTTCAATTCGCTTCTGTGGCGCGGGCTCATCGCCGGCCCCTTCATTCTCTTTGCGCTGATGGCTGCGGCGCAGAAGAACAAATCCGAGAAATAATCATGTCCGTGCGCAGACTGGCAGAGGAACAACCGGCGAGCTTCGAATTCACGCCAGAAAACATGGTGTGGGTGAAGGCGCAGATCGCAAAATATCCGGAAGGCCGTCAGGCCTCGGCCGTGATCCCGCTGCTATGGCAGGCGCAGAAGCAAAATCAATATTGGCTGCCCAAACCCGCAATTGAGAAAGTCGCGGAACTGCTGGACATGCCCTATATTCGCGTTCTCGAGATCGCGACATTCTACACAATGTTCAATCTTGAACCTGTGGGTCGCTATTTCATCCAGATGTGCGGCACGACTCCTTGCATGTTGCGCGGCTCGGACGAGATCAAGGCCGTGCTGCAGCGTCGCGTTGGTGAGCAGCGCAAGGTCTCGGCCGATGGCAATTTCGCCTGGCTTGAAGTCGAGTGCCTTGGTGCCTGCTGCAATGCGCCGATGGTTCAGATCAACGATGATTATTACGAAGACCTGACGCCTGAGAATTTCGAAAAACTTCTCGATGATCTTGCTGCAGGCCGACCTGTTTCCATTGGCTCGCAGACGGGCCGCCGCTCATCGGAGCCGGCTGGAAAGCTCACGACGCTTGTTTCTCTTTACGGCGAAGACGGACTCTCCGGTCCAGCTTCTGCAAAAACGACAGCCTGAGGTCCATTCGACATGCTCGACGACAAGGATCGGATCTTCACAAACCTCTACGGCTACGGTGACTGGGGCCTGAAAGGCGCCATGGCGCGTGGTGCGTGGGACAATACCAAGGGCCTGATCGAGAAGGGCAAGGACTGGATCATCGAAGAGATGAAGGCCTCGGGCCTGCGCGGTCGCGGCGGCGCCGGCTTCCCGACCGGTCTCAAATGGTCCTTCATGCCCAAGCCAGATCCGGCGCGCCCGTCTTATCTCGTCGTCAATGCGGATGAATCGGAGCCCGGCACCTGCAAGGATCGCGAGATCATGCGCAACGATCCGCATCTGCTGATCGAAGGCTGCATGATTGCGTCTTTCGCCATGGGCGCGCATGCCTGCTACATCTATCTGCGCGGTGAATATATTCTGGAGCGCGAGCACCTGCAGGCGGCCGTCGATCAGGCCTATGCGGCTGGCCTCATCGGCAAGAACAACAAGAATGGCTGGCCCTTCGATCTCTATGTGCACCATGGGGCTGGGGCTTACATTTGCGGCGAAGAAACCGCTCTGCTCGAAAGCCTCGAGGGCAAGAAGGGCATGCCGCGGCTGAAGCCGCCGTTCCCGGCGAATATGGGCCTCTATGGCTGCCCGACGACGGTGAACAATGTTGAATCCATCGCCGTTGCGCCGACCATTCTGCGTCGCGGTGCGGCCTGGTTCTCGTCTTTTGGCGCAAAGAACAATGCCGGCACGAAACTCTTCTGCGTGTCGGGCCATGTCAACACGCCCTGCAATGTGGAAGAGGCCATGTCGCTGCCCTTCCGCGAATTGATCGATCGCCATTGCGGCGGCATTCGCGGCGGCTGGGACAATTTGCTGGCGGTGATCCCCGGTGGTTCGTCGGTGCCTTGCGTGCCGGCGCATGAGATTATCGATGCGGCGATGGATTTCGACACGTTGCGCGGCCTCAAGTCCGGCCTCGGCACGGCGGCTGTCATCGTGCTCGACAAATCCACCGACATCGTGCGCGCCATCACGCGCATCTCTTATTTCTACAAGCACGAGAGCTGCGGCCAGTGCACGCCGTGCCGCGAAGGCACGGGCTGGATGTGGCGCGTGCTGACCCGCATGTGCGAGGGCCGCGCGCAGAAGCGCGAAATCGACATGCTGCTCGAAGTGTCAACGCAGATCGAAGGCCACACGATTTGTGCGCTGGGCGATGCAGCGGCCTGGCCGGTGCAGGGGCTTATCCGCCATTTCCGGCACGAGATCGAAAAGCGCATCGACGATTATGCAGCCAATCCACACAGCGAGACGGTTCTGCCGCTCGGCGTGGCGGCGGAGTGAAGGAAGCAAGATGACGAACGGGACGGATAAGGCTGTGCTCGATGCGCTTCAGGCGCTGAACGAGGGCGTTCGCGCTCTCGGCGAGGACATGCGCCTTGTTCGCGGGCAGATCGGCGAAATGCACGAAGATCTGCGCGACGTTCGTCTTGAGACGGCCAAACACGGCATGCAGATCGACCATGTCGATGAGAAGCTCGAAATGTTGCGAGAGAGCATCATGACAGCTCTCGGGTTCACGACGCAGGTCAGTGTGCAGCAAAAGAAAATGGCCAAACAGCTCAGCGAGCTTGTCGAGCGCATTGAGCGGCTGGAGAAGTCTAAATGACGAAGATCATCGTCGACGGCAAAGAAGTAGATGTCCCGGCGGAGTACACGCTCCTCCAGGCCTGCGAGGAAGCGGGCGCGGAAATTCCGCGCTTCTGTTTCCATGAGCGGCTGTCGATTGCCGGCAATTGCCGCATGTGTCTTGTCGAGCTGAAAGGCGCGCCCAAGCCTGTGGCCTCC